>ERZ857745.184-NODE-184-length-98518-cov-13.824757_pt1 | contig 98518 bp, 64 predicted proteins | sample MGYA00519699_ERZ857745 | MGnify/ENA primary metagenome ERZ857745 (study PRJEB31778, sample SAMEA3449357) | human gut metagenome | biome: human gut; feature: human-associated habitat; material: faeces | place: United Kingdom | collected 2010/2012 ... | reverse complement strand
CTTCTTTACAGATGTCTGACGTCCTTTTTTTACTAACTGGTTAAATGTTGGCATTTCTTTCACCTCCTACGATTATAATAAGTTGCTTATTCATCTTGTGAATAGTCGTACATCAAAACAAAACGTTCCTATGCACGCTTGTTTAGTTTATTACGAATCATGATACTTGTCAAGGGATTTTCCTTGATTTTTTCACGTTTTCTGCCACTTTTTTCTTAGTTTTTACAAGATTTTTTCTTTTCCTTATATTTTACGATTTCATGCTTTATCAAGCTAAATACTAATACTCCCGCCAATACACCGGCACTATCGATGCATACATCTCTGAACTGACAGCTCCTGCCCGGCACAAACAACTGATGTAATTCGTCACTTGCCGCATATGCTGTACCTGCACACCAGCAGATCAGCATGGACCGTTTCCCGCTGTCTTCCGAAAAAGAATACGCCGTCCTCAGTATCAGCACACCAAGGACCGCGTACTCTGTTGCATGCGCACATTTGCGTACCGGGAAATCAATCATTTTCGCAAACTGCTCCTGCCGTTCTTCTGACCAGGATGTAAATTGCGGGACTATCAGCCTCCCGATCTCTTTTCCTACCGAATGGCTCATTCCCTCCGATTCTACCGCTTTTTTAGCCGAAAAAGAAAAAATCACTGACATCCAGATGATCGTAAAGATCAGCCAGATTATTCCTGTCTTTTTTCTCTTCATCCTGTTTTCTGTCATATTTTTTCCTGTCTTTTTGATTCTTTACTATGTCTCGGATATCTGACTCCGGATTTTATGCCTGCAGATCTGAGAACAGATCTTTTCGATATACGCCATCTGCGATCAATTTTGCAAATGACTCTACTACAACAGGTTTATCTTCTTTATAAGTAACACCAAACCATTTATCCTGTGTCTCCAGAAGTTTGACACTTACTTTTCCTTTTTTCAAAAGCTCGTCAATATAGATTGGAAGCAGGTATTCTCCTTTCAGTTCTTTTGCTTCGTCTCCCTTGATATTTTCAAAGAATTCTACAAAGCCTTCTTCCAAAAGTCCCACAAATTCCGGTGTCAATCCCCACATATTCATAGATACATGCGAATTCACATTTATTTTATTTCCCTGTGATTCTGCTCCATCCTCTGTTTTTTTGATTTCATAGGTTTCCATAACATCCGTCAGATAATCATTCTCATCCACTGCACAGATTCCTCTTGTAACAGTTCCATTATCACTTAAAGTATTACCAAGAATAAAACCTGCCATGCAGAGTTCTTTCGATCTTTCCGGAGTATAATTATTAATCAGAAATTCATGGATCTTTACAAATGCTTCTTTTCCATAATAATCATCTGCATTAATAACAACAAACGGTTCTTTGATGATGTCTTTACACACCAGAACTGCCTGTCCCGTTCCCCATGGTTTACTTCTATCCACAGGTTTTTTGATTTCTTCCGGAAGATCATCTAATTCCTGATAAGCGTAAGCGAATTCTACGTTCAACCTATTACAGATCCCTTCGATACGCTTTCCGATCGCGTCATGAAATGCTTCCTTAATATCCTTACGGATGATAAATACAACTTTATTAAATCCGGCTTCAATTGCATCATGGATAGAATAATCCATAATAATCTCTCCATTCGGGCCAACCGGTTCTAACTGCTTGATTCCACCACCGAAACGAGACCCCATTCCCGCAGCCATGATGACTAATGCTGTTTTCATAATCTTCTTTCTCCTTTATTCATTTGTCTTTTTCACGGTTAGGATTAGTATAGCACAATTTCGGGACCTATTCTACTGTTACACTCTTCGCAAGGTTTCTCGGCTTATCTACATCAAGCCCTTTTGCCACAGATACATAATATCCAAGTAACTGGAGCGGAATCACTGCAAGTGATGTTGCAAAGTGTGGATCTGTCTTTGGAATATATACAGAGAAATCTGCATTTTCTTCAATATTATAGTGTCCAAATGTCGTAAGACCCATCAGATATGCGCCACGGCTCTTACACTCTACCATGTTACTCAGTGTCTTTTCATATAATGCCGGCTGAGTCAGTACTCCGATAACGAGTGTACCGTCTTCAATCAGAGAAATCGTTCCATGTTTTAATTCTCCTGCTGCATATGCTTCAGAATGAATATAACTGATTTCTTTCATCTTAAGACTTCCCTCTAATGAAATTGCATAATCAATTCCACGTCCGATAAAGAAAATGTCTTTTGCATTCACCTGTTTGGATGCAAACCACTGAAGTCTTTCTTTGTCTTCAATGATTCTGCTGATCTTATCCGGAATCGCCTTCAGTTCTTCGATATATCCAGTATACTGTTCCTCTGTAATCTGACCTCTGATCTTAGCAAACTGAATTGCCAGTGTGTAAGTTGCGATCAGCTGTGTACTGTACGCTTTTGTTGTTGCAACCGCAATCTCCGGTCCTGCAAGTGTATAGAATACATTATCTGCTTCTCTCGCAATAGATGAGCCGATCACGTTCACAATTCCAAGTGTCTTTACACCCTGTTTCTTAGATTCTCTGAGGGCTGCAAGACTGTCGGCAGTCTCTCCTGACTGACTGATGATAATAACCAGTCCCTTAGGATCGAGGATCGGATTACGATATCTGAACTCTGATGCAAGTTCTACACGTACCGGGATTCTTGCCAGGTCTTCCATAACATACTGTGCTGCCACTCCGACATGATATGCAGATCCACACGCTACAATATAGATCTGGCTGATCTCTTTAATCTCTTCTTCTGAAAGTCCGACTTCTGAAAGATCGATCGCACCGTCTTTTACAACAGAATTCAGAGTATCTGAAACAGCCTTCGGCTGTTCATGGATCTCTTTGATCATAAAATGCTCATATCCAGCTTTTTCTGCTGCCTCTGCATCCCATTCAACTGTTTTTAATTCTTTTTCGATCTCATCGCCATCCAGATTATAGAATGTAATCTCTCCTTTGCGGACACGTGCCATCTCCTGGTTTCCAATATAATATACATCTCTTGTATATTTCAGGATCGCAGGAACATCTGAACCGATATAAGATTCTCCGTTTGCAACTCCTAAGATCATCGGGCTGTCTTTTCTTGCTACATAGATTTCTTCCGGATAATCTTTGAACATCATTGCAAGTGCATATGATCCACGGATACGCACAAGTGCATGATTAATTGCATCTACCGGTGTTCCTTCATATTTTTTATAATAGTAATCTACCAGTTTTACTGCTACTTCTGTATCTGTCTCTGAGTAAAATGTATATCCTTTTCGTACAAGTTTATCTTTTAATTCCTGATAATTTTCGATGATACCATTATGAACAGCTACTACATTTCCGTCATCACTTTTATGCGGATGTGCATTGTTCTCAGACGGTTCTCCATGAGTTGCCCATCTGGTATGTCCGATACCACAAGTTCCTTTTACAGTTTCTCCATCATTGGTCTTCTCTGCTAAAACTTTCAGTCTTCCTTTTGCCTTAATAACTTCTACATCTGCATCACCGTCACGTACAGCGATTCCTGCAGAGTCATATCCACGATATTCCAGTTTTGCCAGGCCATCTAACAAGATGGGTGCTGCCTGATGTTCACCTGTAAATCCTACAATTCCACACATATTATCTTTTCTCCCTGTAAAAATTCTTAATATAGTCTATTCTTCCAGTGTCATTCATGTATCTTTCTAACTTGCAATATGTCCTTTAGCCTTTACAACATCCACAACCTGGTCTACATATTTTCTACAGACTTCCTCTGTCTCGGCTTCAACCATTACACGAAGAAGCGGCTCTGTTCCTGATTCACGCACAAGAATACGACCGGTATCTCCAAGTGCTTCTGTAACAGCTTTTACTGCTGCCTGCACATCTGCGTCATCCTGAGCAGCCTTTTTATCTGTCACACGTACATTTTCAAGAACCTGTGGATAAATGGTAAGTCCATCCAGCAGTTCGCTCATCTTCTTCTTTCTTGCCATCATAACTTCCATCATCTTAAGACTTGTAAGGATACCGTCTCCTGTAGAAGCGTATTTTGAAAAAATAATATGACCTGACTGTTCTCCACCAAGGATACAGCCATTCTTTGTCATATATTCGTATACATATTTGTCTCCGACTGCAGTCTTCGCATAACCGATTCCAGCCTCATCAAATGCTTTGTATAATCCAAAATTAGACATAACCGTTGTAACAACTGTATTATTCTCCAGTTTGCCTCGCTCTTTCATATATTTTCCATAAATGTAAAGGATCGCATCTCCATCTACCAGATTTCCTTTTTCATCAACGCAAAGACATCTGTCTGCATCTCCGTCATAAGCGAATCCGACATCCAGACCATTCTCAACCACGAATTTCTGCAGGCCGCCAATATGTGTAGATCCTGCATTATTATTAATATTGGTTCCATCAGGTTCTGCATTGATAACATAAGTCTTTGCTCCCAGAGCATCAAATACGGATTTTGCGAGGTTCCATGAACTTCCGTTCGCACAGTCAAGTCCGACTTTCACTCCCTTGAAAGAATAAAGTCCCAGTGAGATCAGATAACCGATATAACGATTTCTTCCTGATACATAGTCTACCGTACGTCCGATCTTAGATGTATGTGCAAACGGAATCTCTTCATAATTTTCCCCAAATACTTCCAGCTTGCCATCCAGATAGTCTTCTACCAGTGCAATCGTTCCTTCATCCATCTTCTCTCCATTACCGTTGATCAGCTTGATTCCGTTATCATAATACGGATTATGGCTTGCCGAGATCATAATACCACAGTCAAACCCATCGGTTCTTGCCACATAAGCTACAGACGGTGTCGTCGTAACATGAAGCAGGTAAGCATCCGCTCCCGAAGCTACCAGACCGCCAACCAGTGTATATTCAAACATATAGCTTGAACGTCTTGTATCTTTTCCGATCACAATACGAGCTGGTGTATCATCACCGTTACGACGCTTTACTTCTCCGTAATACCATCCAAGAAATCTTCCGATCTTATATGCATGATCTGCTGTTAAATTATTATTGGCTTCTCCACGGAAGCCATCTGTTCCGAAATATCTTCCCATATGTATTCTCCTAAAATAAAAATTTTTAGTCATTCCGTTATCAAGTAACTGCCACCATTATAGTTGGTATCAAGATTAAGTTCAAGCAAAAGTGGCAAAAAAGTACGCATATGTGCAAAGACATCTTTCGTACATATGCATACTTTTTACTCAACAATCACTATTCTGCTTTCATTCCAAGTTCTTTTTCACACAGTTCCAGTGATGATGCAATCACTGCATCCATGTCATAATATTTGTATTCTCCAAGGCGTCCTCCAAAGATCACCTTTTCTTCTTTTTCTGCCATTTTTTTATATCTGGCATAAAGGGCACCATTCTTTTCATCATTAACCGGATAATATGGTTCATCCCCCAGTTTCCACTCCGAACTGTATTCCCGGCTGATTACAGTCTTTGGAATGTCATTTCCTTCTGAATCTTTTCCAAACTCAAACCATTTATGCTCAATAATACGAGTCCATGGTGTCTGACGGTCTGTATAATTGACTGCGGCATTCCCCTGATAATTTTCCTGATCCAGAAGTTCTGTCTCAAATCTTACTGATCTGTATTCCAGTGTTCCAAGTTCATATCCGAAATATGCATCGATCGGTCCGGTATAAATAACTTTCTCGGCCAGCGCATCTAACGCCTCTTTATTCTCCAGATACTCTGTATTCAGACGGACTTCGATTCCATCCAGAAGATTTTCAACCATCTTTGTATATCCTCCGACAGGAATTCCCTGATATAACGCATTAAAATAATTATTATCAAATGTCAGACGCACAGGAAGTCTTTTGATAATAAACGCCGGAAGTTCCCTGCAGTCACGTCCCCACTGCTTCTCCGTATATCCCTTGATCAGCTTTTCGTAAATGTCTCTTCCAACCAGGGAAATTGCCTGTTCTTCCAGATTCTCCGGCTCTTTTGTTATCTCTTTTCTCTGCTCTTCAATCTTCGCTTTTGCTTCCTCCGGAGTAACTACTCCCCACATCTTATTAAATGTATACATATTAAAAGGAAGTGAATACAATTCACCCTTATAATTAGCCACCGGCGAATTCGTAAAACGGTTAAACTCTGCGAACTGTGTAATATAATTCCATACTTTTTTGTTATTTGTATGGAATATATGTGCACCATATTTATGTACATGGATTTTTTCTATCTCTTCCGTATATACATTTCCGGCAATATTCGGGCGTTTATCGATCACCAGAACGGATTTTCCCGTTTTCCTGGCCTCATGTGCAAACACTGCTCCGTATAATCCGGAACCAACTACCAAATAGTCATATTTTTTCATGTTCAGTTCTTCCTCTTCTTTATTTATATTCTTTCAGGTAATAGGATTATTCTATCATATATCTTGGTTAACTGAAAGATGCTGTCTTATTTTTTGTATCATTTCGCTCTTTCACTTTATCACATTACCAAACGATTGCATTTCTTTACCGAACATATTATACTATTTAAAAATGAAATAATTCAATTTGAGGTGAAATTATGCATAAAGAATTTTTAATGGGAAATGCTGCCATTGCCCTCGGTGCTGTTGCCGCCGGCGTCAATGTTGTGGCAGGCTATCCCGGAACACCATCTACCGAAGTGCTCGAAACAGTTGCCAAAAACCGGCCGGACGATGTCTACGTAGAATGGTCCGTGAATGAAAAAGCCGCAATGGAACTGGCTGCCGGAGCAGCTTATGCCGGAGCCCGGTCAATGGTAACTATGAAACAGGTCGGACTAAATGTGGCATCTGATCCTTTGATGAGCCTGGAATATGTTGGAATCAAAGGAGGAATGGTCATTCTTGTCGCAGATGATCCTGGCCCGATCTCTTCTCAGACCGAGCAGGATACCAGGCATTTTTCCAGATTTTCCAAACTCCCTTGCTTTGATCCATCATCCGCTCAGGAAGCGTATGAGATGATCCAGGAAGCTTTCGAGTATTCTGAAGAATATGGTACTCCTGTGTTCTTACGACCAACCACAAGAGTCTGTCATGGCTATGCCTCCGTCACAGTAAAGGACGAGAAAGAATTTACGCAGCATAAACCCGAAGGATTCATCAAAGATTCCAAACGCTGGGTCATCTTCCCAAGATTATCTTTCATGAATCACCAGAAGATCGAAGCGCGAAACAGAGAATTATCAGATGTCTTTTCTTCTTATGACAAGAATAAGATTCATCCGTCCTGCGAAACATTTAAAGATTCAAAGAAAGGGATTGCAACCGGAGGAATCAGTTATACCTATGCAATGGAAACATTAAAGAACACTGGTATGGTAAAAAACTTAAAAGTTGCAACTCCTCATCCATTTCCGGAAAAACTGGCCGTTGAATTTCTGACTGGTCTGGATGAAGTTCTTTGTCTGGAGGAATTAGATCCGGTCATCGAGCGGGAACTTACCTACATCTGTGGGAAATACCACCTTCCGGTAAAAATACGTGGAAAACTAAGCGGAGACACTGCCTGTGCCGGAGAAAATACCAGAGACAGCGTAACTTCCTATATTAATACTTTTCTCGGCCTTTCCGACCGGAAAGACGCCGGACTTCCTGTAGCGCCGGAACTTCCGGTCCGTCCGCCGGTACTCTGTGCCGGATGTCCGCACCGTGCTTCTTTCTACGCGGTCAAAAAAGCTATGAAGGGAAAGAAAACTATTTTCTGTGGGGATATTGGCTGTTACACACTTGGAAATGCCATGCCGCTCGACATGGTTGACACCTGTCTGTGTATGGGTGCCGGACTGAATATTGCACAAGGGGTAGAAAAAGTTGAACCCGATACAACTTGTTTCGCATTCGTCGGCGACTCTACCTTTTTTGCATCTGCAATCACAGGTGTTGTTAATGCCGTTTATAATCAGGCCAATATGGTACTCATTGTACTGGATAACTCCACAACTGCCATGACCGGTCATCAGCCTCATCCCGGAACCGGACACACTGTTATGGGAGAGATTGTCCAAAAAATCAATATCGAACAGGTACTTCACGGAATCGGTGTAACAGACGTTGAAACTGTTAATCCATTAGACCTGCATACATCTGTAGAATGCGTACAGAAGATGGCAGAGCGTTCCGGTGTGAAGGCAATCATTTTCAAATCACCTTGCATTGCAGTCACAAAACCGGCCGCACCTCTTCATGTTTCCTCTGACAAATGTATCGGCTGTAAAAAATGTATAAAAGAACTGGGATGCCCGGCTATCGTTCTTAATAACGGCAATGTCTGTATTGACAGTTCAATGTGTACAGGATGCGGCCTTTGCAGTCAGGTCTGCCCGGTAACTGCTATTACAGGAGGTGAAGATCATGAATAATCAGAAAAATATTGTCCTCTGTGGAGTTGGTGGTCAGGGAACTGTCCTCGCTTCCAAGCTGCTCGCAGCAGCAGCCATGAGTAAAGATATTCCGGTCATGAGTGCCGAAACGATCGGTATGGCACAACGAGGCGGAAGTGTATTCAGTCATCTTCGTATGGGAAATGATCTGTATTCTCCTATGATCGAAACAGGAACTGCTGATCTTATTATAGGATTTGAACCTGGTGAAACGGTCCGGATGCTTCCTTACCTGAAAACCGGTGGACACGTTGTTGTAAGCACCCGTGCAGTTAAACCTGTTACTGCTACTCTAAGTGGTTTTGACTACGATGCCCCCCAGATGCTCGATTACCTGAAAGCAAATGTTCCGAATCTCACCTTTGTAAATGCTGATCAGGCATGCAGCGATATTGGTTCCTCCAAGGTACTGAATATGGTACTTTTAGGAGCCGCCATCCGTACCGGAGTATTGGATTTTACCATCTCTGAAATCGAAAGCATTATGAAGCAGACACTTCCGGAGAAGTTCCACGAGATGAATCTCCGGGCACTGAATTACAATATATAACAATCAGATCTATCATTAACCAACCGCTCCTGCATTATTGATATATAGGAGCACACCAAAAGAAAGGCGAGGGCATACATATGCAAATTACTGAAACACAAATCGCACAAGTCAACAAACAGATCAAGGCACTTCTTTCCGCAGAAAGTTTCTATGGAAAGAAATTAGAAGAAGCCGGCGTTAACAGCATCCAGTCTGCTGAAGATTTTCAGAAGCTTCCGTTTTCCGAAAAAAATGATCTGAGAAATGCTTATCCTCTTGGACTTATGACTGCCCCGGAAGAAAAAATTGTCCGCATTCATTCATCTTCCGGTACAACAGGACTGCCTGTCATCATCCCATATACCCAGAAAGATGTTGATGACTGGGCTGTCATGTTCAAACGTTGTTATGAAATGGCCGGTATGACAAATATGGACCGCATCCAGATTACACCGGGATATGGTCTCTGGACCGCCGGAATCGGTTTCCAGGCAGGAGCAGAAAGATTAGGCAGCATGGTTATTCCAATGGGACCTGGTAACACGGACAAACAGTTACAGATGATGATGGATATGAAAACAACCGTTCTTGGTTCTACCTCATCTTATGCCCTTCTTCTTGCAGAAGAAATCCAAAAACGAGGGATTAAAGACAAGATTCATCTTAAAAAAGGTATCATTGGTTCCGAACGCTGGGGTGAAAAGATGCGGAAACGTATCACAGAGGAACTTGGTATAGAAATCTATGATATCTATGGCCTGACCGAGATCTACGGACCAGGAATTGGAATCAGTTGTTCCCATGACTGTGGTATGCACTACTGGGATGATTATATTTACATCGAAATTATTGATCCTGTTACAGGCGAAGTATTACCTGACGGTGAACTTGGAGAGATTGTCATTACTACATTAGTAAAAGAGGGGGCTCCTCTTATCCGTTACCGTACCCACGACCTTTCCCGTATCATTCCTGGAGACTGCCCTTGTGGAAGCAAATTCCCTCGTCTTGATACCATCATGGGACGTACAGACGATATGATGAAGATTAAAGGTGTCAACGTATTCCCTGCACAGATTGAGGAAATCCTGAAAGAATTTCCTGAGGTATCCAGTGAATACCAAATCCGTATCTCTCATCTGGAAGGAAAAGATACCATGCGTATCTATGTTGAGACAAACGGAACCGTAGACTTCCTGGATCTCGCAAAACGTATTGCTTCTAAAGTTAAAAGCCGTATTGGATTTACACCGCTTGTAAAAGTAGTAGAGATCGGCTTGTTGCCTCGAAGCGAGAAAAAGACCAAACGTGTCATCGACGAACGTTACGAATAATAATATAATATAAAAAGAAATACATCATTGAAGCTGATTCTTCGTTTTTTGAAGTAACCTGCGAAATGATGTATTTCTTTTTATATTATATTGTTTTCGTTTATAAACCAAGTTCATCGGATATAGCGCACATTTCTTCCAGACCTATATCAATCAGATCTTCCAGCATCAAACCTGTAAACTCAATACTTTCCATGTAATCTCTGTTGGCTCCTTTTGCGAATCTTGCTTCGTTAAAACGCTTTAATACGGATTTTCTTTTTACACTTGCGATCTTTTTATCCGGATAAATCTGTGCAACCGCTTTTAAAAATCCACTCATCGGATCTGCTGCAAGAAGTGCATACTGAATCTTAGTTCTAGCTTTTACACCGCTTTTTGGATTATGTGCACAAATGGCTCCGAAAAGGATCGGATCATCAATTCCTTCTTTCTTTAGGATTTCTACAGATGTCGGTCCATGTACGCTAAGATCATGCTGCCAGTCACACTGCTCCTCATCAAGATCATGCAAAAGTCCTGCAATTCCCCAATATTCTACATCATCCGGTGCAAGACGTTTGGCAAGTCCCCTCATAATTGCCTCCACAGCCAGAGAATGTGTGATATAATGTTCTCCTTTCATATATTTGGTTAAGATTTCATACGCCTGATCTCTTGTCATCTTTGTTCCCTCCTGTAATATTTTCTCGATAATATTGTTTACCGCCATTTTAACACACTAACAGAGTAATGTAAACAAGTGTAAAATCTGCCGATAATACATACAGAGAAAAAGAGCAGTGAAACATTTTTTGTTCCTCTGCTCTTGCATTACGCTGTTACTGACTTATCTGCAATTGTCCCCGAAGGCATACAATACTGTTCTTCTACTCTTCTGGTACAACAATCAGTTCTTTTGTATAGTCATTCAGGACTTCGCATCCATCTTCTGTAATAAGTACAAGGTCTTCGATACGAACACCGATGTTCTCATCTGGAAGGTAGATTCCCGGCTCTACTGAGAAGCACTGTCCAACTTTGATGATATCTGTGTTAACAGATGATACATCACCGAACTCGTGATCTTCCAGTCCGATAGAATGTCCTGTTCTGTGTGTGAAGTATTCTCCGAATCCTTTTTCTTCGATGTAGTTTCTTGCTGCAAGGTCAACATCGCACATTCTGTTACCTGGTTTTGCAGCTGCAATACCACGTAAGTTAGCCTCTAATACTACATTGTATACTTCTCTTGCACGGTCAGATACTTCCCCAATGAATACAGTTCTTGTCATATCTGATGCATAATTGTCTTTGAATCCACCGATGTCAAGGATTACACAGTCTCCGCGTTTTCCTTTTGAATCATCTGTTACATGATGTGGATCTGCAGCACCGTGTCCATATGCTGTAATTGGATCGAATGATACGTCTTCGCATCCGAGTTCTTTGTAGATCTCACGCATCTTTGCATTTAATTCTTTCTCTGTTAATCCTTTTGCTACCCATGGAATGATCTTGTCCATAGCAATATCATTTATCTTAGAAGACTTTCTCATGAGATCCTGTTCTTTCTCATCTTTTACCATACGGATGTAATCGATGATCGGAGATCCGTTCACGAATTTGCTTCCTCCGCCCAGTTCCTGCAGACGAATAAGGAATTTAGAAGGCCATGTCTTGTCGATTCCCATAGTCTTATCTTTTTCCACATATTTGCTTAAGATCTCTACTCCGTCTTCGATATCATCATAGTAAATAATATCTACTCCGAGATCTGACTCCTGTGGGAATAATTTGTTGATCATCATCTTATGATTTCCGTTCACATTCAGATACAATGCCAGAAGTCTTTCTCCTGGAAAGATCCATTTTCCTGTCAGATAGAAAATCGCAACAGGATCAGAAATGATCATCTGTGGAATCTCATGCTCCTCCATTGATTTTAATACTCTTGTAAGTTTACCTTGATCCATAATAGAAACCCAACCTTTCTTAAATGTTGACAGAATCTGTTGCTTTTTTTCGCCGATTCTCACTGACAATTATTATAGACTTTCTGAATATAAAAGTCAATTTATTCTATTGTTCTTTGATAAATATCCATAAACTTCTTTTTTTTAAAAAGTCAGAAGATTAATAGATGTTATCTACAGGACCTGCCACCGGCAGCTCCTTACGAACGCATGGCAATAAAAAAGAAATCATTCACACTTTCGCATGTGAATGATTTCTCTTTATAAACTGTTCTATTTTATTCTTCGTCTTCAGATGTTGCAGTTACTGCTTCCTCATCAGAAGCACCTTCCTGCTTCACATCTTCTGCATCTCCGAATTCAAAATCAAAATCATCTTCAAAGTCCAGTTCGTCTTCCATTTCCATCTCTGTATTCAGCTTGATGTCACGGTATTTTCTCATACCTGTTCCGGCTGGGATATGTTTACCGATGATAACGTTCTCTTTCAGACCTACCAGCGGATCGACTTTACCTTTGATAGCAGCTTCTGTCAGGACTTTTGTTGTCTCCTGGAATGAAGCGGCTGACAGGAATGAATTTGTAGCAAGGGAAGCTTTTGTAATACCCATGATGATCTGCTCACCTGTTGCAGGTTCTTTACCTTCTGCTTCCAGAGCTTCATTTACATCCTCAAACTCAAGTCTGTCAACATTTGTTCCCGGAAGGAATTCTGTGTCTCCGGACTCTTCGATACGGATCTTCTTCAGCATCTGACGAACGATAACCTCGATATGCTTATCGTTGATTTCTACACCCTGCAGACGGTAAACTCTCTGAACTTCCTGGATCATGTAATCCTGTACGGCACGAAGTCCCTTGATTCTCAGGATATCGTGTGGGTTTACACTACCTTCTGTCAGTTCGTCACCGGCTTCAAGCTCAGCTCCGTCAGCTACTTTAATACGTGATCCATAAGGGATCAGATATGCTTTGGATTCGCCTGTTTCTCTATTTGTAACGATGATCTCACGTTTCTTCTTAGTGTCATTTAAGTTAGCAGTTCCTGCGATCTCTGTGATGATTGCAAGTCCCTTAGGCTTTCTTGCCTCGAAAAGCTCCTCGACACGAGGAAGACCCTGTGTGATATCTCCACCGGCTACACCACCACTATGGAATGTTCTCATAGTCAGCTGTGTACCAGGTTCTCCGATTGACTGTGCGGCGATGATTCCGACAGCTTCACCAACCTGTACCGGCTCACCAGTTGCCATGTTGGCTCCGTAACATTTTGCACATACACCGCTGTGTGAACGGCATGTAAGGATTGTACGGATCTTAATCTGTGTCAGCGGTTCACCCTTCTCGTCAACACCCTTCTTGCAGATCAGTTCTGCACGCTTAGGTGTTACCATATGGTTTGCTTTTACAAGGATATTTCCATCTTTGTCTACAATGTTCTCACAGATGTAACGTCCTGTGATACGTTCCTGTAAGCTTTCGATGACCTCGTTTCCATCCATGAATGCTTTTACATACATTCCCGGAATCGGCATTCCAGGTTTTGCACAGTCTACTTCGTGGATGATCAGCTCCTGCGATACGTCTACCAGACGTCTTGTCAGGTATCCGGAATCGGCTGTACGAAGAGCAGTATCTGACATACCTTTTCGAGCTCCATGTGCAGACATGAAGTACTCCAATACGTCCAGACCTTCACGGAAGTTAGACTTGATTGGCAGCTCGATCGTATGACCTGTTGTATCGGCCATCAGACCACGCATACCAGCAAGCTGTTTGATCTGTTTGTCAGATCCACGGGCTCCGGAATCGGCCATCATGAAGATGTTGTTATATTTATCAAGACCGTCAAGCAGTGCCTTTGTAAGGGCATCGTCAGTTGCTTTCCATGTCTCTACGACTTCTTTATATCTTTCTTCTTCTGTGATGAGACCACGCTTGAAGTTCTTTGTGATCTTATCTACAGTATCCTGAGCATTCTTGATCATCTCCGGTTTCTGCGGAGGTACCGTCATGTCAGAAATAGATACAGTCATGGCAGCTCTTGTTGAAAGCTTGTAACCCATAGCCTTTACATGGTCAAGTACTTCTGCTGTTGCAGTAGCACCATGTGTATTGATAACTTTCTCAAGGATCTGTTTCAGCTGTTTCTTTCCTACGTGGAAATCAACTTCCAGAAGGAGTTCATTTCCTTCTACTTCACGGTCTACAAATCCAAGATCCTGTGGGATGATTTCATTAAACATGAAACGTCCGACTGTAGATTCTACAGTTCCTGTCTTCACGGTTCCGTCCGGCATCTTCTTAGATACACGTACTTTTACACGTGAATGGAGTGTAACTGCTGCGTTCTCATAAGCAAGCAGTGCCTCGTTGAAGCTCTTGAAGATCATGCCCTCTCCCTTGGCACCAGGACGCTCCTGAGTCAGATAGTAGATACCAAGTACCATATCCTGTGAAGGAACGGCTACCGGACCACCATCAGACGGTTTCAGTAAGTTGTTTGGTGACAGAAGTAAGAATCGGCACTCTGCCTGGGCTTCTACTGACAGTGGCAGATGGACAGCCATCTGGTCTCCGTCGAAGTCGGCGTTGAACGCTGTACAAACCAGTGGATGAAGCTTGATAGCCTTACCCTCTACAAGGATTGGCTCGAATGCCTGGATACCAAGTCTGTGCAGTGTAGGAGCACGGTTCAACATAACCGGATGCTCTTTGATTACTTCTTCCAGAACATCCCATACTTCCGGCTGAAGTCTTTCTACCATCTTCTTAGCATTTTTGATATTGTGTGCTGTTCCGTTCTGAACCAGTTCTTTCATAACGAATGGTTTGAACAGCTCGATTGCCATTTCTTTTGGCAGACCACACTGGTAGATCTTAAGTTCCGGTCCTACGACGATAACGGAACGTCCAGAGTAGTCAACACGCTTACCAAGCAGGTTCTGACGGAAACGTCCGGACTTACCTTTCAGCATGTCAGAAAGAGATTTCAGGGCTCTGTTACCAGGTCCTGTTACCGGACGGCCACGGCGGCCATTGTCGATCAGGGCATCTACAGCTTCCTGAAGCATTCTCTTTTCGTTTCTAACGATAATGTCCGGAGCACCTAATTCAAGAAGACGTCTCAGACGGTTATTTCTGTTGATGATTCTTCTGTACAGATCATTCAGGTCAGATGTTGCAAAACGTCCACCATCCAGCTGTACCATTGGACGAAGATCCGGCGGGATAACCGGGATATTTGTCATGATCATCCATTCTGGTTTGTTACCAGACTCACGGAAAGCTTCTACTACTTCCAGACGTTTTACGATTCTTGCACGTTTTTGTCCGGTTGCACCCTTCAGGCCTTCTGTCAGTTCTGTATATTCTTTCTCAAGATCAATGTTCTCAAGAAGCTCTTTGATGGATTCTGCACCCATTCCTACACGGAATGCGCTTCCCCATTTTTCTCTTGCTTCCTGATATTCAGCCTCTGATAATACCTGTTTGTACATCAGGTCTGACTCGCCCTTATCCAGTACAATATAAGAAGCGAAGTACAGTACTTTTTCCAGAGTTCTTGGGGACAGATCCAAAATCAGTCCCATACGGCTTGGAATTCCCTTGAAGTACCAGATGTGTGATACCGGAGCGGCAAGGGCGATATGGCCCATGCGCTCACGACGTACACTTGCTTTTGTTACTTCAACACCACAACGGTCGCAGACCACACCTTTATAGCGGATCTTTTTATACTTTCCACAGTGGCATTCCCAGTCCTTGCTTGGTCCGAAGATCTTTTCGCAGAACAGTCCGTCTTTTTCTGGTTTTAAAGTTCTATAGTTGATGGTCTCTGGTTTGGTAACTTCTCCTTTTGACCATTCCAGAATCTTTTCAGGTGATGCCAAACCGATCTTGATCGCATCAAAAGTCATTGGCTGATAAGTTTGTTCCTTATTATTTTCTGGCATACTTTGGACCCCTTCCTATTCATCGTCAGATGAATCGCCGAAATCATAGTCATCATTTTCTTCAAAGTTCATATCGAAATCATCGTCTGATTCTGGTTCTTCTTCTACATCAACCAGTTCTTCACCCTGGAATTCCTGTTTGCTGTATCCGTGTTTACCAAAGTCTTCGTCATCATCATTACGATATCTTCTGTCTCCCTCGATCAGAGAACGGAAATCTGTCTCTCCCATATCGGAAGTTTCCATGATCTCCACTTCTGTATTGTCATCACGTAAGACACGTACGTCCAGTCCGAGTGACTGTAACTCTTTGAGCAATACCTTGAAGGATTCCGGAATTCCCGGTTCAGGAATATTTTCACCCTTGATGATTGCTTCGTATGTCTTCACACGTCCGATGACATCATCTGACTTCACAGTCAGGATTTCCTGCAGTGTGTATGATGCACCATAAGCTTCCAGTGCCCATACCTCCATCTCTCCGAAACGCTGTCCACCGAACTGAGCCTTTCCTCCTAATGGCTGCTGTGTAACCAGTGAGTAAGGACCTGTAGAACGTGCATGGATCTTGTCGTCTACCAGGTGGTGCAGTTTCAGATAATGCATGTGTCCGATGGTTACAGGGCTGTCGAAGTACTCACCCGTACGTCCGTCACGCAGGCGGACCTTACCATCTCTTGAAATTGGAACACCTTTCCAGAGTTTTCTGTGTTCTCTGTTGTCTGACAGATACTGCAGTACTTCCGGAAGAAGTTCTTCTTTATGTTTTGCTTCAAACTCTTCCCAGCTTAAGTTGACATAGTCATTAGCCAGATCAAGAGTATCCATAATATCAATCTCGTTTGCTCCGTCGAATACAGGAGTTGCGATATTGAATCCAAGTGCCTTTGCAGCCAGGGACAGGTGAATCTCCAGGACCTGACCGATATTCATACGTGAAGGCACACCCAGTGGGTTCAGCACGATGTCCAGAGGACGTCCGTTCGGAAGGAACGGCATATCTTCTACTGGAAGTACACGGGAAACGACACCCTTGTTACCATGACGTCCGGCCATCTTATCACCGACAGAGATCTTTCTCTTCTGAGCGATGTAGATACGAACTGACTGGTTTACTCCCGGTGACATCTCGTCTCCGCCTTCTCTTGTAAATACCTTGGCATCTACTACAATACCGTATTCTCCGTGAGGTACTTTCAGGGAAGTATCTCTTACTTCACGGGCTTTCTCACCAAAGATCGCACGAAGCAGTCTTTCTTCGGCTGTAAGTTCTGTCTCTCCCTTAGGAGTAACCTTACCTACCAGGATATCTCCGGCACGGACTTCAGCTCCGACACGAATGATACCTCTTTCATCCAGATTTTTCAGTGCGTCATCGCCGACACCTGGGATGTCACGTGTGATCTCTTCTGGTCCAAGCTTTGTATCACGTGCTTCTGCTTCATATTCTTCAATATGAATAGATGTATATACATCATCCTGTACCAGTCTTTCACTTAACAGAACGGCATCCTCGTAGTTGTAACCTTCCCATGTCATGAATCCGATCAGTGGGTTCTTACCAAGGCCAAGTTCACCATTTGATGTAGATGGTCCGTCTGCAATAACCTCACCCTTTTCTACTCTGTCGCCCTTGAAGACAATCGGTCTCTGGTTATAGCAGTTGCTCTGGTTGCTTCTCTGGAATTTTGTTAATTTATATTTCTTCAGTTTTCCGTCGTCCTGACGAACTGTGATCTCTGTAGAAGTAGAACGTTCAACTGTTCCGCCTTCTTCAGCAACTACACATACACCAGAGTCAACGGCTGCTTTTTCTTCCATACCAGTTCCTACTACAGGAGCCTCTGTGAACAGAAGCGGTACTGCCTGACGCTGCATGTTGGATCCCATCAGGGCACGGTTCGCATCGTCATTCTGAAGGAATGGGATTAAGGCTGTAGCAACAGAGAATACCATCTTAGGAGATACGTCCATGTAATCGAACATTCCTCTTTCATATTCCTGTGTCTCTTCACGGTAACGACCAGATACATTCTTACGTACGAAGTGTCCTTCTTTATCTAACTGTTCGTTCGCTTGTGCTACATGGTAGTTATCTTCTTCATCCGCTGTCATGTATACAACTTCATCTGTAACTACCGGGTTTGTCGGATCATCGTGGTTGATCTTACGATACGGAGCCTCGATAAATCCATATTCATTGATTCTTGCATAACTTGCAAGGGAGTTGATCAGACCGATGTTAGGTCCTTCAGGTGTCTCTACTGGACACATTCTTCCATAGTGAGAGTAGTGTACGTCTCGAACCTCGAATCCGGCACGGTCTCTTGACAGACCACCAGGTCCTAACGCTGAAAGACGTCTCTTATGAGTCAGCTCACCAAGCGGGTTGTTCTGATCCATGAACTGTGACAGCTGGGAAGATCCGAAGAACTCCTTCACTGCTGCAGTTACAGGCTTGATATTGATCAGGGACTGTGGAGAGATTCCCTCCATATCCTGTGTTGTCATTCTTTCACGAACCACTCTTTCCAGACGTGAAAGGCCGATTCTGTACTGATTCTGAAGCAGCTCACCTACAGAACGGATACGTCTGTTACCCAGGTGGTCAATATCATCATCAGTTCCGATGCCATATTCCAGATGCATATTGTAGTTAATAGAAGCTAAGATATCTTCTTTTGTGATATGCTTTGGAATCAGATCGTGGATATCTCTCTTGATCGCATCTTTTAACTCATCGATGTCTCCTGCTGTCTCCTCCAGGATTCCTGCAAGTACAGGATAGTATACCTGCTCGGTAACTCCTACTTCTTCCGGATCAACATCAACAACTGCGTCAAGGTCAACCATCATATTAGAAAGGACCTTGATCGGTCTTTCTGTTTCTTCTACGCTGATCCATACATATGGAACTGCATTATTCTGAATTGTAGAAGCCAGTTCTCTTGTGATCTTTGTTCCGGCTTCTGCCAGTACTTCGCCTGTCATCGGACTTGCAACATCTTCTGCCAGGACATGACCGCTGATACGGTTCTTTAACGCAAGCTTCTTATTGAACTTGTAACGTCCTACTTTTGCAAGATCATAACGTCTTGGGTCAAAGAACATACTTGTGATCAGACTTTCAGCACTGTCTACTGCCAAAGGCTCACCCGGACGGATCTTCTTATATAATTCCAGAAGTCCTTCCTGATAGTTTGTTGCAGCATCCTTTTCAAAACTTGCCAGGATCTTAGGCTCTTCTCCGAAGAGTTCGATGATCTCTGGGTTTGTACCGATTCCTAATGCACGAATCAACACAGTGATCGGTACCTTTCTTGTTCTATCTACACGTACATAGAAAACGTCATTGGAATCCGTCTCATACTCCAGCCACGCACCACGGTTCGGGATTACGGTAGCTGAATACAGTTTTTTACCTAATTTATCATGTGCAATGGCATAATAGATACCAGGAGAACGTACTAACTGGCTGACGATAACACGCTCTGCACCATTGATTACAAAGGTACCTGTTCTTGTCATCAGCGGCAGATCTCCCATGAAGATCTCATGCTCATTGATTTCATCTGTCTCTTTATTGTGAAGTCTTACTTTGACTTTCAGAGGTGCTGCATATGTTGCATCACGTTCTTTACACTCATCAATCGTATATTTTACTTCATCTTCACACAAAGTAAAATCTACGAAATCCAGGCTTAATTTTCCACTGTAGTCTGTGATTGGGGAAATGTCATCGAACACTTCATTTAACCCTTCTTCCAGAAACCACTTGTAAGAATCTGTCTGAACTTCGATCAAGTTAGGCATCTGAACGACTTCTTTCTGTCGGGCATAACTCATTCGTGAACTTTTTCCGCTTTTAATAGGACGAATTCTGTTTTTCTCCATATTGACGTTTCACTCCTCATTTATTTTTCTGGCTGGGCTTTTTACCGCCCATATAACTTGCAGAGTCTCAAAAACAACGTATTTTTTGCTGTTTTTCATACGCAGTCATGGCATAACTATCCACAATAGCGCATTTTTTACTATAGCATAAGCTTGTCAAGTATGTCAAGCAAATCTATGTTATTTTTTCCAGTTTTTTTCAAGACTTTGCCGGTACTGCTGAACATAAGAAAAAATCCGCTTTGCAGGCTCTTTCTTATATTCAGCATCCCTATAATACGAAAGGGCATCCCGTCACCGGAATGCCCTGATAATTCAATCAAACTCGAATTATTTAAGGTTAACTTCAGCACCTTCTGCTTCAAGTTTAGTCTTGATTTCCTCAGCCTCAGCTTTAGAAGCGCCTTCTTTGATTACCTTTGGAGCTTCGTCAACTAATGCTTTAGCTTCTTTCAGTCCAAGTCCTGTTACTTCACGAACAACTTTGATAACTTTAACCTTAGCTGCTCCTGCAGAAACTAATTCTACGTCGAACTCATCTTTCTCTTCTGCTGCTGCTCCACCTTCAGCTGCTGCTGCAACTACAACACCTGCTGCTGCGGATACACCAAATTCTTCTTCACAAGCTTTTACAAGATCATTTAACTCTAATACAGATAACTCTTTGATAGCTTCAATAAATTCTTCTGTTGTTAACTTTGCCATTTTATTTTCCTCCATTTTTCTTATTTTCTTTTTGAAATAAAATATTATGCTGCCATCAGCTTATTCAGCTGCTGGTGCCTCTGCAGCTTCTTCTGCTGCCGGAGCTGCTTCACAAGCATCTGCTCCACCTTTTTCTGCGATCTGATTGAGAACGCGTGCCAGGTTTGTGATAGGTGACTGTAAGCTTCCAAGTAATTTGGAAATAAGCTCGTCTCTTGAAGGGATCTTAGCAAGTTCATTTAATGCATCTGTATCATATAATGTTCCTTCAACCACACCTGCTTTTAATTCAAGGGCTTTTGCATTCTTTGCGAATTTGCAAAGGATTCTTGCTGGAGCTGTTGCATCATCTTTAGAAATTGCGATAGCGCTTGGTCCTTCTAAGTGCTCATCTAATGCTGCGAAATCAGTTCCTTCAAAAGCTCTCTTCATCATTGTGTTCTTACAAACTTTGTAGACAACGCCTGCTTCTCTTAACTGTTTACGCATCTCTGTATCTTCTGCAACAGTCAGTCCACGGTAGTCAACAAGGACAACGCTTACTGCGTCTTTCACGTCCTCTGCAATAGCCTGTACAACTGGTTGTTTTAATTCAACTTTTGCCACGAATGGTGCACCTCCTTGTAGATTTGTAAGTTTACACCGCCGATAGATATAAATGTAAAAAAACCTCTATATCCAAAGACATAGAGGTTGATAAGTCATACTTTAGTATCGATCTTTCCTCGGTAGGCGTCCGCATAAAATGTGTTCTTACGCTCTTTCAAGCACCTACTGTCTTCGGCAGTCCTCTAGTAGATTATCATATACATACGTTATTGTCAAGAGATTTTTTGTTTTTTCTTTTACAAAAATTTTTTCAGCACACCGATCTGCATTTGTTCTGCTCCATCTTTTATGTTATCCGGTCTTTTATGCTTCTACCACGGCCGCTTTCATCTTCTGTACATATTCTTTTACATACGCTACACAGTCTGCTCCATGCTCTGCTACGCTCCTTACAATTGCCGATCCCACAATTGCACCGTCTGAAAATGCCGCCATTTTTCTCCGCCCTCTACACTTTCCAACAGATAGTATCTTTTACTCATCGCCGCAATCTTGCGAAGAGGCGTGATCGGTGTGATAACATCTGCATAAATCTCTTTGCATACCGGAATTATGTGGTAGTCCGGTGCAAGCCTCATGATTTCTTCACATTCTGGATACATAGATATGATTCCTCCTTTAAGTTCTGATTATCTTGCTGGCTGTGTATGGAAGTGTTGGAACGGATTGTATTTTTCCACCAAAAAAGCTTCTGTCCCTCTAAAGGGACAAAAGCTTAATATCATCCTAAAATATTCTAAAACTTCTGCGGTACCACCCAATTTGTCAATTCATGACCACTCTCTTATGTACTATCATACACATCTGCGAAACATACCACCGGCAACTTTTCTAACATATTCAGGTATAAAAAAACTCTGTATACAGCATCACATCTGTATACAGAGTTCTTTATTCATTATTATCTTGCGGATTAAACAAGCTTCATTGGGTTGATCTTTACACCAGGTCCCATTGTAGAAGTAAGAGTTACGCTCTTAAGGTACTGTCCCTTAACTGCTGCAGGTCTTACTTTGTTAATCGCATCAATAAGCGTCTGGAAGTTGTCTGTAAGCTGTTCTTCAGTAAAGCTTGCTTTACCTACTGGCACATGGATAATGTTTGTCTTATCAAGTCTGTACTCGATCTTACCAGCTTTGATTTCCTGGATAGCTTTTGTAACGTCCATTGTTACTGTACCAGCCTTCGGGTTTGGCATTAATCCCTTAGGTCCGAGTACACGTCCGAGACGTCCAACAACACCCATCATGTCTGGTGTAGCTACTACTACATCGAATTCAAACCAGTTTTCATTCTGGATCTTAGGAATGAGTTCTTCTCCTCCTACGAAATCTGCTCCGGCTGCTTTAGCTTCTTCTGCTTTAGCGTCTTTTGCAAATACAAGGATACGAACCTTTTTACCAGTTCCGTGTGGCAGAACTACTGCTCCACGAATCTGCTGGTCAGCGTGACGTCCGTCACATCCAGTTCTGATATGAGCTTCAATAGTCTCATCGAATTTTGCTGTTGCAGTCTTTTTAACTAATGATACTGCGTCTGCTACATCGTAGAGTGTTCCTCTGTCGATTGTCTTCGCAGCTTCAACGTATTTCTTTCCTCTTTTCATTCTATAAACCTCCTAGTGGTATTGGCGGGATAACCCTCCCACATTAATCTTCATCAATTATTCTGTTACAGTTACACCCATAGAGCGGCATGTACCTTCTACCATGCTCATAGCGCTCTCGATTGTAGCAGCGTTCAGGTCAGGCATCTTTGTCTTAGCGATTTCCTCTACCTGAGCTTTTGTGATTGTAGCAACCTTTGTTTTGTTAGGTACACCTGAACCAGATTTGATGTTGCAGGCCTTTTTGATCAGAACTGCTGCCGGTGGTGTCTTTGTGATGAAGCTGAAACTTCTGTCATTGTAAACTGTGATAACTACAGGGATGATCATGTCTCCCTGATCTGCTGTCTTAGCGTTGAACTGTTTTGTAAATTCAACGATGTTTACACCGTGCTGACCAAGAGCAGGTCCAACCGGTGGTGCCGGAGTAGCTTTGCCGGCTGGGATCTGTAATTTAATATAACCTTCTACTTTTTTTGCCATTTCAATTACCTCCTTGTGGTGATGGCGGGGAACATATAACGCCCCTCCCACTTACTGTTACATTTTCTTAACTTCTGCGAAACCAATTTCAACCGGGGTCTCGCGGCCGAAGAGCTCAACATTAATAGTAAGGCTCTGCTTCTGCATGTTGATAGACTGGATTACACCAACCGTATCCGCCCATGCTCCAGCGATTACCTGGACTGTGTCGCCCTCCTCGTAGTCCATGACTACTTCCTCTCTCTGGATTCCCAGAGGAGCCATCTCCGCATCTGTAAGCGGCACCGGCTTAGATCCAGGTCCGACAAATCCTGTCACACCTCTTGTATTACGAACAACGTACCATGTATCATCGTTCATAATCATGTGTATCAACACATAGCCTGGAAACATCTTTTTCTGAGATACTTTCTGGACACCGTTCTTCATCTCAACAACGTCTTCCAGCGGTACTCTTACTTCAAGGATCTGATCCTCAAGATGTCTGTTCTCGATTGTCTTATCAATGTTGGCTTTTACTTTGTTCTCGTACCCTGAATAGGTATGAACTACGTACCATTTTGCCTCTGACATAATCTCACCTTTCTTGTCCGTTTTGAGTTATTTAATTAATAAATCTACTCCGTACTGGGCGAAAAAATCTACAAGTGCGATAATCGCTCCCAGGACCACGGATACAGAAACAACCGCTGCCGTCTCTTTTGCAACTGTCATCTTGTCTGGCCACACGATCTTCTTGAATTCTCTGTCAAGACCCTTGAACCAGCTCTCCTTCTGAGTTTTCTTACTACTCATCGACATTCACTCCTTCTTGCGGCGATTATTTTGTCTCTTTGTGCAATGTGTGTTTCTTACAGAATCTGCAGTACTTCTTGGTTTCCATACGTTCCGGATGAGATTTCTTATCCTTTGTCATGTTGTAGTTACGCTGCTTGCATTCTGTACACTCCAATGTGATTCTTGTACGCACAACTTCCACCTCGCTTTATAATCTTAGTTAACGTGTTTCGTGGCAGCTTGCGATGCTGCCCGATTTTAGGCATAAAAAAAAAGCCTACTTCCATTCGCCCGAATATCGTATCATATCCAGGCCTAAAAAGCAAGCCTTTTCCTATATTATTTTCGCGAAAATTTATTTATTAAAACACTTTATCCGTAACTGCCAAACCATTTATTGCGATTTCCTGTACCAGATACTTCCCGGATTCACTGTACGAAGCTGATAGTTTCCGTCTTTATAAACGAATTCGGCACTCATCTGCGAACTTCCATCCACCGTTCCGTTCATATTGCCAACTGTAACATCTTCTTTCTGATATGTTACTTTATAATCATAAGACAACGTTCCTCTCACAACTCCGGTCACACCACTGATCACATATTTTCCTTCATAATTATCAGTTGTTATCTGATCCGCTTTATAACCATCTTTTGAACTTAACTGTTCTTTCAGATCATCATAGAATTCTTTATTCTCTTTTTCATATTTTGAATTCTTTTCAAATAACCCTGATATTTGTGAGAATGATTTTTCTTCTTTTGCAGCTTTGATATAACTATTCAGAATTTCTTTCATTTTCTTATCCAGCTTCTTTTTCCCGCTTTGTGATACTTTCATTTTAGAGATTGTTGTACTTCCCTTATCGGATGCTTTGAATTCTGATTTATACGTCTTAAACCACGGAACGTCTATCCTTATCTTATGATCTCCTTCAAACAACGATATTTTATATTGATCCAGGCCATCGGAATCATCTTTTATCTTATCGTTTTTTGTAAGCTTCGTTCCATCGATCCAGGCCGTCGATCCAGCTGGAATATAAAGGTTAAAATCATTTGCGATCATCTTATCCGAAGATACCTTCCAGTTCGCAAATAACAGCAGTCTTTGTCTCTTTTGCTTTTGCAGAACAACGGTTTCTTTGTTCTTACCTTGAGTTTTCGTCTTGTATTCGACCGTAAATGCTCTTTGTTTTCCTCCGGACTCTATCTTTATCTGGCGATTTTCCTTCGTCTCTTTTATCTGATAATCCTCTACATCGGTAACGGCATTCTTCTTCATATATGTTGCATATTCATCCTGTGTTGCATATCCATTCTTCGGAAGATCAGACAGATGTCCCGTCTTTTTCCAGTCTTCCTTTACATAAGCCTTATAGTAACGTTCCGCCACTGCTTCCGGACGTCCATAGTAACTTTCAAAAATGCAAAATGCCGCAAATACAGCGGCTCCTGCCACAATTCTTTTCACAGCCTTCTTCTGCTTCGCTGTCAGATCTGACCAGGAATGCTTCTCTTTGATAAACTTCAGTATACGGCTTGGATCCTTCCCTTCACGCTCACGTTTTATCTTTTTTTCTTTGCGTTTTCTTTCCCATGACTGAAGGATCTCTTCATATGCATCTTCTTCCGGGACATCTTCATATTCTCTTTTCTTTTTTATAAAATCTCCGATATCACCGGTAAACATCCGTGTCGGCTCATCCGCCTCTTCCTCTGTCTTCTCTCCGATCATAAGCGTCGGCTCACTGACACCTTCAGTTTCATCCAAATGACTCTGTTCTTTACCGGATCCTTCTTTTAACTTGATCTTCCGGTGAAATTCCTGCTCCAGTTCCTGTCTTGTAACTTCTTCTATCATCCGGTCCAGGTTCTCAGGAATTGTAAGCTGTTTTTTCACCTGTTCCTGCTCTGTGTCTGTATCCTCATCTTCTTTTCTTTCTTCTTTTTTTTCTTCTTTCTCATCAGGATTAAATAACTTCTTCGCTTCATCAATTACTTTTTCTGATTCTTCTTCGATCTCCTGATCGGAAAATTCTGTCTTCGGGGCTTCTTCAAGCTCATCCAGGTCACTGTATAATGTTTCCTCTTTTGATTCGGGAAGCCGTATTCCGCAATAATTACAGAATCTGGCATCGTCTGGATTGTTAGTCTTGCAATTCGGGCATTGACGCATAGAGCTCCTCCTTTTCAAATCACATTTTACATTATCATAACATTTTCTTTCTCTTAAATATAATAATACAGGTAATCATAACCACAACGCTTAAGATGATCACTCCCGGATATCCGTGCTTTAGTTCCGGCATATTATGGAAATTCATTCCATACCAGCTGGTGATGAGTGTAAGCGGGAAGAAAATCGTTGATATTACGGTCAGGAACTGCATGTTGTTATTCTGCTGGGCATCTACCTGCGCCTTATAAGCATCCCTTACCTGCTGGGCATATTCCAGAAGCTGCGATGCTTTACTCATCAGTCTGTCTGCACGGTCCGAGATAACACCGAAATATTTCACCTGTTTCTTGGCAAAGAAACCATTTTCATTCTCTTCGAGCTGTTTTCCCATGTCCATGATCTCATCATAATAACTGCGGAGTGTCAAAAGTTCACGTCGGATCGGCATGATCGCATTCTGGAATCCCTGGATCTTTCCGTCCATGACACCTTCTTCCAGATCCATGATCCGTTTCTCATAATGTCCCAGAAGTTCCAGATCCCGGCTTATGAATTCCAGCATAAAATTATAAATGAATTTTTCTTTCGATTCTCCCTGTCTCGTCTTCTTCCTCTTAATTCTGCGGATCAGACGGTAAGAAAATTCATCATCGTCCACAATCACGATATGATGACGGTTAATAAAAAATAAGATCTTGTATCGTTCTCCCAGAATATCCAGAAGCTTTGGAATACAAAGAGAACCCGCAAGACATTCCTGCTGAGTCTCCATCTTACAAAATCCTACATCTTTCAGATTGATCTCTCCTTCATACTGCATGCCGACCTGTTCCAGACAGTCTCTGGCAGTCTGCGATGTCGCCAGAAATACCGATGGTCTGTCCTTCTCCATGATTTCTTCCTGATATTCCTGCAGCGTTTCTCCTAATACGTATCTCATGCCTTCACCATCCTCGTTTGTTCATCCTGTTTTACTTCTTGCATTATAACACTAACTTGGAATTCTAGCACATATTCTCCTGCTGTTTTTCAAAATCCCGTAAATCTTATGTAAAATCTTGTCACAACACATGCATGGCAATAGAAAAATCCGGCAAGCCTCACAAAAAGCCGCCGGATTTTTACTTTTAACTACATTTACAATTAGAATAATCCTGTAATTCTTCCTTCATCATCTACATCGATTCTCTCAGCTGCCGGAACTTTCGGAAGTCCAGGCATAGTCATGATATCTCCTGTCAGAGCTACGATAAATCCGGCACCTGCGGAGATTTTCAGGTTACGTACTGTAATGTCAAAGTCTGTCGGTGCTCCCAGTTTCTTCGGATCGTCTGTCAGACTGTACTGTGTCTTCGCCATACAGATCGGTGCATTGCCAAATCCAAGATCTGTCAGTTGTTTTGCCTGCTTCTGGGCTGCTGCGGTAAGAACCACTTTATTTCCACCATAGATTTTCTGTACGATCTGGTTCAGTTTATCTTCGATCGTTCCTTCCAGTTCATAAGCATAGTGGAAATCACTCGGCTCATCACACAGACGTACCACTTCTTCTGCAAGCTTCAGGCCGCCTTCGCCGCCTTTTGCCCATACTTCGGACAGTGCAACATTGACTCCGACTTCTTTACATTTTTCTTCTACCAGATCCAGTTCTGCTTTGGTATCTGTCGGGAATGCATTGATCGCAACCACACATGGAAGACCGTATACATTCTTAATATTGCTGACATGCTTCATCAAGTTTGGAATACCTTTTTCCAGTGCTTCCAGATTCTCTTCATTCAGATCCGGTTTTGCAACGCCTCCATTATACTTCAGTGCTCTTACCGTTGCTACAATGACTACTGCATCCGGTTTGATGCCAGCCATACGGCACTTGATATCCAGGAATTTCTCAGCTCCTAAGTCCTCTCCGAATCCGGCCTCTGTAATCGCATAGTCTGCAAGCTTCATTGCCATTCTTGTTGCTGTCAGTGAGTTACATCCATGTGCGATATTGGCAAATGGTCCACCGTGTACGATTGCAGGTGCATGCTCCAGTGTCTGAACAAGGTTCGGTTTCAGAGCATCCTTTAACAGCGCACACATCGCTCCCTCTGCATGCAGATCATGTGCGGTAACCGGTTTCTGCTCTGCGATCTTGCCATAAGTGTAACCTACGATGATCTTTCCAAGTCTTTCTTTCAGATCTGCGATATCCTTTGACAGACACAGGATCGCCATGATCTCAGAAGCGACAGTGATATCATATCCGTCTTCTCTCGGCACACCATTGACTCTTCCGCCAAGTCCGTCTGTGATGAAACGGAGCTGACGGTCATTCATATCGACACATCTCTTCCATACGATCTTTCTCGGATCAATATTCAAATCATTTCCCTGATAAATGTGATTGTCGATCATGGCTGCCAGTAAGTTGTTCGCAGCTCCGATCGCATGAAAATCTCCTGTGAAATGAAGGTTGATATCTTCCATCGGTACAACCTGTGCATATCCGCCGCCAGCTGCTCCACCCTTCATACCGAATACCGGTCCGAGAGATGGCTCACGCAGTGCTACCACAGGTTTCTTACCCATTCTCTGAAGTGCATCTGCAAGACCTACGGTTGTTGTTGTCTTTCCTTCTCCGGCAGGTGTCGGATTGATTGCCGTCACAAGAATCAGTTTTCCGTCTTTTTTATCGGATTTCTTTAAGAAATTATAATCAATCTTTGCTTTATATTTTCCATACTGTTCCAGATATTCTTCTGGAATTCCTGCTCTTTCTGCTACCTCTGTGATAGGCTCCATAGTACACTCCTGTGCGATCTCAATATCTGTTTTCATCATTCATTCCTCCTGATCGTATGTTGTCTTTCTGCATTTCCAGTCCTTTTGATACACTGCTTCCAACTCTTCCGATACTGGGCGGTGTAAAAAAAGGACAACACTCATCCTCTTCGGGATAAATGCTGCCCAGACGGTCGGCTCTTACCAAGTATCTGATTCCCCTGTGGTACTCCACATTATCCGTCAGTCATCAGATCTTCTCTTTGACTTTTACTATATTATAAGGACGCAAAATTGTCAATCCGGAAAATTCATCCGGATCATCGTAACACAGCCATTATTTTTTCTCTTTTTTAATAACCGTAGATTCTTTCCCCATATGATATTCTCTTCCCAGCGCCCGCATAATGCTTCTTGAAATCACATCCACAATGATGAATCCAAACGCAATCCCAAGGCATGTTTCCAACAGTACAAGTGCATGCTCTGCTGCCAGTGAAAAGTTCCTGCTGACTACGCCATACATCAGATAATACAATCTCGCTCCCGGCATCAACGGAAAGACGGATGCTGTCAGGAAGACGGTGGACGGCGCATGATTGACTCTCGACATGACAAATGCATAGCCCGCCACAAAGCAGGATGCAACTACTACCGCAAAGAAATCATCCGGATACCACGCATACACCAGTAAATAGATTCCCCATGTCAGGAAAGCTCCGACACTGGAATACAGGATCTTCTTTCCCCGTATCTTGAACCAGCTTGCATAACCGGTACATCCTATCGTACAAGAAATCAGCTGGATCACTGTATTATTATTCACATCGAATCCTTCCGCCGATATATTTCCCATCAGCATCATTGCAAGGGCAATACCGAATGCGATACCAAATGCACCGAGCATCGAATTCATCACTTCCAGTGAACCCGAGATAAAGTTCCTCTGCATCACATCCCGCATTCCGTTGATCGCACCAAGTGCACTGACTAACAGCATGACAATTCCGATCATGATACGGTCCGGATGATGTCCCAGCCCGCTCCGGACAGCTGTTACGATCACAACCTCTGATAAGAATGCCAAGATCAGATTATAGATCATCGGGTTACCTTCCCGCCTGCTAAGCCATCTGCCTACCAGAACGATCATCAGACAGACGATTAATGCAACAACTGCATCCTGCAGATCACATCCGAAGAATACAGCAAACGCCGTTCCCCCTGTAATCTGTGCAAGCCCTGTGATCAGTTCACTCTGATCCGGCCGCGCCATTACTTTCTTAAAGCGCCGGACCAGTTCTTTTTCATCCGGATTATGTGAACAGACATACCGCGACATGGCATTCAGATAATTCAATTTATCATAATCTGCCCCTGTAGACTCTATATGCCGGATCTGTGTAATGATCTCACCTTCCGGTGCCTCCACCGTCACCTGGATATTGCTCGGAATCACATATACATCATATGTCATAAAACCATAACTCTTATACATACGATACAGACTGTCTTCCACGCGGAAGATTTCTGCCCCGCACTGTAACATTGCTTCTCCTATATTCAAGATTCCCTGTACTAATTTTTCATAATTCATAGGCAGCTGTCCTTTTATAATTTCATGTTTTACACGTTTGTTTCCATTTATATTTCCCTATTTTTCTTTATTTTCAATAGTTGTAGTACGTTCTGTATAAGCTCAGTTTAACACACACTTTTTCATTTTAATATAGCAAAGGGACACAGATTCCTGAAAATTATTTGTGTCTGTGATACATCTGTACCGGCGTATTTTCCTGCATCTTTTCCCGTAGCTTTTCGTATCTGCAGTTCCTGCCACTGGCAGTTTCTCTTGCATACTATGGTCTAAAAAATCTGAGAATATACAGGAAAAGATTGCTTCTCTTCCAGCATACTCTCAGACTCTCTGCTTATTTCTATTTTTTATTTCTATAATTATTTCTTTCCACCGATCAGAGGAAGATTCAATGCACTCTTACCGATATGATATTCTCTCTTCAGTGCATACATGATACTTCTGGATGCCACATCTACGATGATAAATCCGAATGCAATTGCAAGACAGGTTGCCATCAGAACAATCGTCTCATCGAATACCAGTTGTGGATCCTGACTGACACATCCATACATTACATAGTACAGATTCGGTCCCGGAATCAGCGGGAATACCGATGCTGTCAGGAAGATCGTTGAAGGTGCCTTATTCACTCTGGACATGATAAATGCGTAAAATGCAACGAATACTGCTGCGATCATCGTTGCCAGGAAATTGCTTGGCTTCAGTGCAAATACCACAACATAGATTGCCCAGGTAAAGAATGCTCCGATACTGTTATACCATACCTGCTTTCCTCTGATCTTAAACCAGAAAGCAAATCCCGTACATGCAACCGTACAGGAGATCAGCTGGATCGGTACACTGTGATTCAGGATAAAATGATCGGAATATCCTTCATGGAACAACATAATCGCAAGACCGATTCCGAATGCGATTCCGGCAGCTCCAAGGAACGAGTTCATGATATTAATAAATCCAGAGATAAAATCCCTCTGAAGGAGATCACGGATTCCATTCGTCGTGCCCAGTCCACTGATCAGCAGCATAACGATACCGATCATAATACGGTCCGGATGATCTGCAACTCCCATCTTCAATGCCACTATAATGATCACTTCTGATATAAACGAAAGAATAGCATTATAAACCATTAAGTTGCTTTCACGCTTTGCCAGCCAGTCACCGACGGCCACGATCATCACCGATACGATCAATGCAACAATCGCATCCCAGACGTTACAGCCGAAGAATACCGCAAATCCGGTTCCACCCATGATTCCTGCTGCATATCTTGTAATTCGCTTCTGCGGTTCACGATTGATGACTTCGAGATATTTCTCTCGCATCTCTTTTTCATCCGGTGTATGCTGACAGACATATCTGCACAGATTGTTCAGGTAATCCAGCTGATCAAAATTCGGTTCTGATGACTCGATATGCCGGATCTGTGTAATGATCTCACCTTCCGGTGTCTCTACCGTCACCTGTATATTACTCGGAATGACAAATACATCCGATCTCTTAAATCCATAGCTTCTGCACATGCGGTAAAAGCTGTCTTCCAGTCGGAAATTCTCTGCACCACTTTGAAGCATCGCTTCTCCGATGTCCAGGATTCCCTGTACAATCTTGTTATAATCCATCTTTTTTTACCCCTTGTTCTATTCATAAAATTTCCATTTTCTAAATCCAACATTTGAATCATATCATGGATTTTCTATAAGTCAACAAAATTATTGTAAAATGTAATAACAGTTTGTAATACCCGTCTTAGAAGTTCTTATATTTTTTCTTCTTTCTCTCCTTTTTGCGTATGCTTTATGCAGAATTTCTCATAAGAACGGTTTCGATTATACCTGTTCTTTTACCTGACTTCTGTCTTCTTTTATATTTAAGCTATATTCTACACCCAGAAGCTGAACAGCGGGAAAGATTTTTCTTATAATTTATTAAGAAAACTTTCCCGCATTATCTTTTTATTATATGATAATTCTAATATTTTATTGGCTATGCTGCCTATGCTATATGTTACACTAGAAGCAGCATATCATCCGCATGAAAGCAACTCTATACATACAGAAAGATACAGAAAGGAAACATTATGTCTGATTACTATATTTCACAGATTTCACACTCTGATAAAACTGCAATTCAGGGTGTCACCGCTCTTCTTCAGGCTGAGGAAATCCGCCTGGATACCAACCTTGATTATACGTGCGGCATGTACGATGATGAGATGAATATCATCGCCACCGGAAGCTGCTTCGGCAATACACTGCGCTGTCTTGCCGTAGGTTCCGACCATCAGGGCGAAGGACTTATGAACCAGATCATCTCACATCTGATCGAAGTACAATTTAACCGCGGAAATACACACCTGTTCCTCTATACGAAATGTTCTTCGGCCAAATTCTTCGGCGATCTCGGATTCTATGAAATAGCAAGAATTGACGGACAGATCGTGTTCATGGAAAACAGACGGACAGGGTTTAAAAATTATCTGAAGAAACTGAAAGATTCTTCTGCCCTGCAACTTCAGACTCTTACAGAAAGCACATCTGCTACAAACCGTAAGGTTGCCGCCCTGGTCATGAACGCCAATCCGTTCACTCTCGGTCATCAGTATCTAGTAGAAAAAGCAGCCCGCGAAAATGACCTGCTGCATCTTTTCATCGTAAGCGAAGATGCAAGCCTTGTTCCGTTCAAGGTTCGAAAACAGCTCGTAATGGAAGGGACCGCACATCTTGATAACATCTGCTATCACGACAGCGGCCCGTACATCATCAGTAATGCAACCTTCCCGAGCTATTTCCAGAAAGATGAAAATGCAGTCATCGAAAGCCATGCTATCCTGGATCTGACCGTCTTCACCGAAATCGCACGGACACTCGGCATCAACCGCCGCTACGTCGGCGAAGAACCAACCAGTCTGGTTACTGGAATCTATAATAATATCATGTCAGAAAAACTACCGGGAAACGGCATTGAATGCGTGATCGTTCCAAGAAAAACTGATGGTGAAAAAGCCATCAGCGCTTCTACTGTACGGCAGGCGATTAAGGATAATGATATGAATACATTGAAGAAACTCGTGCCGGAAAGTACGCTGCGGTATTTTGAAAGTGAAGGGGCAAAGGATGTGATTGCACGGATAAGAAATGAGGAGAATGTGATACATTATTAATTGCTTCATTGTGGCCTCTCAGTCCACGAGAAAGACCTGGTAACCGCAGCCTGATGCATTAAACCCACAAAACACGGAGAGAAGGGACCGGCCCATCCAGACCGATCCCTTTTTGCAGAACCAATACCCTTAAGTCCTGCAATGGTAAAACTTTATGAGGAATAACAATATAATTGATAATGTCTATAATTTGATCACACCCAGGATCAGTCCGGATATCAGACAGATAATGCTGACACCCCCATATCCAGAAGAAACATTTCTTAATATGATCTTTGATCTCAACACCCGCAAGACCGACACCAAGGAAGGTTGCAGGCACGACAGGACTGATAAATGTTGCACAGTTACGGCATACAACCATAACAATCGCAATGTGTGTTGCTTCGACTCCGAATTCTCCAGCGATGCTGATCAGGATCGGCATCAGACCGAAGAAGAGTGTCTCAAGGACAACCTTGCGGATCTGATTGCCATACTGATTGATTACTGCACTGTCTAAGGACAGGTCGATCTTTCCTTCTCCGGCCTCTACCATTACCTGACAGTCACTGGATTCTAATGTTCCCGCTATTGCAGGTCTTTTGATCTCCATGTTTGTATCCTCCTCTTTCATTTATCTTGTGACTTTGTTTATCTCTTTATGGGTTTATCATAGTCTTGGAACCTTACAGGAGAGAGTGGGGTTTTCTTAATATTTATTAAGGTACGGAAAAGACTGCAACCATGTAACAGCTGCAGCCTTTGTTTTTATATATAATCAAATATTCTTTTTCTGGAAAATTTACTGGTAAAATCTTATAATGATTACAAAGAATATACTATGTAAACTCAATTTAAATATATACTTTTGATACGAAAGGAATTCTTTCAATATGAACGGAATAAACGTAACTATCACAGATATGATGAACTGCCGCGACCGACGCGTAAGCATCCAGAACGAACTGATCAGTAAATATGATAAACCAGTCCTGTCTTTTTGCATGAACATCCCAGGACCGGTAAAAACCAACGAACAGATCCGAAAAGCTTTTGATTCTGGAAAAGCAGAATTATTAAAAGCTCTTTCTGCTCACAATATAACAATCCTTCACACCGAAGAATTCCACGAACCTTCCGGTGATGAACTGATCATGGCATTGAATGCACCCGCCGAAGATATCAAGACACTTGCTACTGAAATTGAAGAAAGCCATCCTCTCGGACGGCTCTTTGATATGGATGTCATTGGAACTGACAGTATGAAATTATCCCGCGGCACCTACCGTAAATGCATCATCTGCGGATGCCAGGCACAGGAATGTGCGCGGTCACGGAAGCATTCCGTGGAGGAATTGCAGGCAAAGATTGAGGAATTATTAAATCAGTTTTCTACTTAATTCACTAAGCCAGATCCCCGGACCGTAATAAAAGTTGGAAAGGCATTCCTGTTCAGATTCCATCATCGGGAACTTCTAAGATAAAAAAATCGGCCTAAAAGCAGCTTTCAAAAAATCCAAACTCGCCATCTGGCTCAAACAGTGGATTTTTTGAAAACTAACGGCCGATTTTTTTATCTTAGAAGTACCAGCGATGACTTCATATTCACTGGAATGCCTTTCCAACTTTTATTACGTGTGTATCTAACGCTATAGTGAATTAATAGAGTGCCCGTAACCGTTGTGATACCAGAAGTATATAGAAGCACCGGAAAATTAAAACTTTTACTATAACTTTCCGGTTACACACAAAGGTTACGGTTCTCCATTTAATTATTATGGCATGCGAAAACATAGGACCTTGTAAGTTTATTCCGATCGGTGACAGCCGACATGATAAATTAAATAGCAACTCACTCCCGGTTCTTATTATACACAAACATCCAAAGTGCCATCGCACATATGATCACATACCCCAACACGCTATACCTATCCGGCACCTGCCCGAACAGAAAGAATCCGAGGATCGTCGAAAAAATAATCTGCGAATAATCATAAATGGATATCTCTTTCGCAGGTGCATGATAATAAGCCGCCGTAATTCCGAACTGTCCGCCTGCAGCCGCAAGTCCCGCACCTAGAAGCGTTAAGATCTGCAAGCCGCTCATCGGATGGAAATCCAGAAGCAGATATGGCAGTGTAACCACACACGAGAATCCCGAGAAGAAGATTACAACCGAAGAACCTTTCTGTCCTCTCTGCCCAAGGATACGCACCATCGCATAAGCAATACCTGCGCAGATCCCGCCGCACAGTCCGATCAGTGACGGTACCAGTGCCATATTCGTAAATGTCGGTTTGATTACAAATAAGCTTCCGATAAATGCACCCGCAACCGCCAGTGCCTGTGCCGGACTCATCTTTTCTTTCAGCAATAAAAACGAAAAGATAATTACAAAAAACGGCGACATCTTATTCAGCATCGATGCATCCGACAGCACCAGATGATCCACCGCATAGAAATTACACAAGATTCCCACCGTACCGAATGTCGCACGCAGAATCATATATTTCAGATTTCCTTTTTCGATTTTGAATCCATCCTTGCTTCTTATGATCATGATCAGCGCAATAAAAAAAGCTACCAGATTTCTGAAAAAACTCTTCTGTACCGAAGGCAGATCACCGGATAACCTTACGAACGCATTCATAAATGCAAATGATAACGCCGATAATGTAATAAAAAATATTCCTTTGTATCTGGAATTCATAAACTTACACTTCCTTATGATTTATTTCTTTATATCTTATGTTATGTCATTTATCTTACCACGAAAACTTTTGCATGTGAACACATCCGACTGTTGGACTTGATTTTGTGCAACTAATACACTTCTTTCACATTGTCGCATTCCCCCATAAAAGCTTCCCTCTGTTGATAGAATTTCAACTACAGATATGCTAAAATATTTCTGGATAACGAAAGGAGAAATGCAACGTGAAACCTCTCGAAACATTTATAGAACAACGCAAAGAACGCTTCGTCAAAAACAATCTGATGTCTGACGAATTTCTGGATTTTGTTAATAAAAATATGAAACCAATAGAGAAACAGATGTCCTATTATCAATGTGCCATCATGGAAGTAGAGACAAAATTCAAAGTATTAAACGAACAGTATTCCCTGGAATATGACCGCAATCCGATTGAAGATATCAAATCCCGTGTCAAATCCATGGAAAGCCTGATCAAAAAGATCCGTAAAAAGGATATACCGCTCACCCTTTCTTCTATTGAAGAAAATATCCATGATATTGCCGGTGTCCGTGTCATCTGTTCTTTTCCGGATGATATCTATATGCTTGCGGACTGCCTGCTTTCCCAGGACGACATCACACTTCTTGAGAAGAAAGACTACATCAAGAATCCAAAACCGGGCGGATACCGCAGTCTTCATCTGATCGTCAGTGTACCAATCTTTTTACAGGACGGAAAACGTAACATGACTGTAGAAGTACAGCTTCGTACGATTGCGATGGATTTCTGGGCAAGTCTGGAACATAAACTGCGTTACAAGAAAGATATCCCGGCTGACAAAGCAAAATATCTGGAGGATGAAATGCTTGCGTGCGCACAGATCAGTGCCGACCTGGATATGCGTATGCAGAATGTCCGTGATGTGATTGCTGAGAATACAACATCAGATGAGCGGCCTTTATTATTAAAAGAATTGTCATAAAAAGACATATTGAAAAATACACTAAAAAAGCACTGTGAAATCCGGTAATATTTCACAGTGCTTTGCCACTACGATATTCTAAAGTGCCCGACAATATCCGTTCTCTCCTGCAGGATATCTTCTTCATAATTCTTCTGATACGGATCATTATGATGAATCACATATGGTACACCTTCCACATTCCGTCTGTCAGAAATCACCCCGATATGATTCTTGAACACTACAATATCGCCGCCCTGCCATTGTTCAATGTCATTTACATCCGTGGTCAGGCTGATCGCTGTATGTTCAAAATATATTTTCAGGTTCTTTACTCTTCGGAAATCAATATTTTTATCCGGCTCATCAATATCATAATCCTTCGGATTCTTCCTGATATCTTCGTCTACCAGTTCCCGCAGATCATATCCGCTTTTCTTAAGCGCATATCCGACAACATCTGTACAGACACCATATCTGTCATCCGGATAACCGGTCTGATAATATCTGCTCTTGTAAATCGGCCGCTTCTTCACGTAAACTAATGCATTCGTCAAAATATCGTTCTGATCATCCGTACCGTCACCATCTTTATCCACACTGCTATGATACGGTGTGATCTCTGTGCCGTTATATTCATTCTTTGGCCGGTCTGTCTTCGTCAATCCTACCACATCACGTCCTGCTAGGAATCCGCCAAGGGTCAGCCAGATGATAATAGCGATCGGAACTAAGATCCGGAATTTCATCTTTCTTGTCTTATGATGAAATACGATCATCCCAGCAAATGCACCAAATGCACCGCCGACAAACGCAATCCCTATCAACACTGCCTCTTTGATCCGCCACTGATGATGCATTGCTTTCGCTTTATCCGTTCCATATAAAATAAATGCAACAATATTTACTACAACGAGATAATAGGATATCGGTGTCGCCGCCGTAAGTAATTTTGCCATCTTCCGCTCCCCTCCTTCGCATCTCCATTGTATCTTACCTTTGGTTAGCTTTCAATCAGAAAACGGATATAATTATAAACTTCCGAAAAATCAATCTCACATTGTCCACCCCATATATATACTGGTACTTTAGAATCAAAGCCATAGATCACCGGATAATTTTCTTCATCAAAAATATATACGAATACACGTCTTCCTTCTATATCTACCATCCAATATTCTTTTACTCCTGCATTCGCATATTTCTGAAGCTTTATAACCATATCTCTTCTTCTCGTAGACTTTGATAATACTTCTAATATAAAATCCGGCGCACCATATATCCGATTCTTATATAGTTTGTCCCGGTCACATACAATCATCACATCCGGCTCCACGATCGTCTTATTATCACAGTCAAGCTGTACATCCAACGGAGCTATTAATGGTATGCAATTTCCTTTATTTTTGGAAATAAATTCAAGAAACCTTGCGTAAATATATCCTCCTACCATCTGATGTAATGTTTCCGGTGACGCCATATCATAGAGCACACCATCAATCAGTTCTGCTCTTTGCTCATCTGGAAGAGCGTAATAATCTTCTACCGTATACTCTCCTTGCCGCTTCACTGTATATGCTGCACTTGCATCCTTTACAACAGATGCATAATACCGTTCCCGTTCCATCGGCAAAAAAATTTTTTCCAAAGCTTTCAATGTATCATAACGAGGTGAAGTTGTCGCACCTCCAAAAATCTTCTGCACGGTTCCAAGTGGTACCCCGGAAAGCTCCGCAATCTGTTCATTGGTGTATCCTTTTTCCTTTTTCTTTTCTTTCATTTCTTGAATATTCATGGCGCACACTCCTTTATAACAAGCCTGGTTATACACCTTTTTAGAAGTAATACTTATTTCCTAGTATATATACTATCATATATTCCATTTATATCCAATCATTTTCAATCCATTTTTAATCCATTTTTAATCCATTCCATCAATCCACATCCAATATCCGGAAATGATTCCGCTTCACTTCGATCAGCCCGTCCTTCTGCATTTTCCCCAGTTCATTCGACATTGCCGACCGGTCTACTCCAAGGTAATCTGCAAGCTGCTGCCTGTTATACGGAATATCGAACTCTTCCTTTTCACGCTCCATTGCCTGATAAGACAGATAAGACAATAGTCTGCCACGGATCGTCTTCGATGAAGTGTGAAAGATGCGTCTGGACAGATTCAGGTTCTTCTGCGCCGATATCGCAAGCAGGTTCTGCACCAGATTCTGATGAAACTCACACGCATTCGGACACACTTTTAAGATCTTTCTCACATCCAGAAATAACACTTCGCAGTCAGACATCGCAATTACATTGACCATCAGCTTCTCATTCAGTGCACAGGCATACGTCTCTGCGAAAATCTGACCTTCTTTTACATAATCCAGGACACTTCTGTTTCCCCAGATATCATCGTTTTCAATCAGGGCATTTCCTTTTAACATAACACCGATCGATGAGACAATATCCCCCGCATGAAAGATGATCTCATCTTTCTGGTATTTCTTCTTCTTCGCACTTAAGCAATTCAGCATAGAAGATACTTCTTCTTCCGTTGCCCTTGCGAAGATTTCTGTCTTTGTTAATGCTTTTAAATTCACGCTTTCCATTTTTGTTTCCTCTCTACATCACCGTCTGATACAGAAGCACCATAAGCGGCATCGTTATGATCGATAACAATGTCGTCATAACATTGATCGCACTGGCATATTTCGAATCATTTCCATACACCTGACACATCTGCGTGATCGTTGAAGCAGACGGTGTGATCACCGCAAGGAATACGATCAACAGTAATTTTTTTCCATCCGGATGTATGTTCACAAGCCCGCTTATTTTTAAAATTGCCAATGATATCACCGGTATCACGACCAGTCTCAGAAATGAAATAAAATACACTTTTACATTTTCAAATATATTCCTAATATTCATCTCTGCGATCAGCATTCCCGTTACGATCATACTCGCCGGACCGATCATACTGCCCACAGAACTCAATGCCTGATCTACGATTTCCGGCAGTCTGATCTTTGTAAAAAATAATACAACTCCTGCAAATACCGAAATCATATTTACATTAAAGACAATCTTTTTCCAGTCCCACTTTCCTTCCCGGCTGATCGTATTCTTGCCATGTGTCCACAGAAATACCAGTTGGACACTCATGAACACACAACCATATAATACCCATTCTTTTCCCAGAATAAAAGTCACCAGCGGTACGATCAAATTACCCGAATTTGAATAATAGATGGATGTCGCCTCTACTTCATTTAGTTTCAATACCTTTCCGGCACCCCATACTGCTGCCAGTAATATAACCTGTAATAATACCGACGCTGCAAATACCAGCAAAAGTTCCTTCACCTTTTCACTTGTATAATCCACCTGAAATGCATTGATGATCACACACGGAATAACTAGATATAATACAATTTTAGAAATGACTTTGCTGTCTTCTCCCTTTAACAATCCTGTCTTTACAATAATATATCCCATCAGGATCATAAGAAACAGTTCTGCGATCTGTTCCATTAAAAGTATACTGATTTCCATAATAATCTCTCTTTCCTTTTACAGTCCTACCGAAAATCATATACACTTTCCCAATGATTGTCAATCTCACAAAAACCTGACATTCTTCTATTAATCATACTTATATTGACATGTTATTTATCATTCGTATATTGATTCCTTCTATTTATAAAGCTATAATAATGTTTATAAAAATATAAAACAGGCAGTATAAAATACAGGGAGGAACTTAAGATGAAATACAAGAATATTATTTTTGATTTTGGAAATGTAATCGGAAAATTTAAAGGAGACTATATTCTGGGGAAATTTGCTTCTACACCGGAAGATTATAATATTCTTGCTGATGCCATTTTTAAAAACTGGGTAGCTTTAGATGCCGGAACTATCGACTATGACCAGAATGCCGAAGATACGATTGCAGAACTTCCGGATCGTCTGAAAGATACTGCCCGCGATTTTTTCGAAAACTGGTTCCAGTATGTCGATCCGCTTCCTGAAACATGGGAATTCATCAAAGAGTTAAAAGCCCGGGGAGTTCCGATCTATCTGCTTTCCAACGCTTCTACCAGGTTTGCAGAACGTGCACCGGAAGATTATCCGATCCTGAAAGAATTCGATGGCATCGTCTTCTCTGCACCTCTAAAGATGGCAAAGCCGGGACACGATATTTATTACCATCTGTTCAATAAATATGACCTTCTACCAAGTGAATGCTTCTTCATCGATGATACGGTGGAAAATGTCATTGCAAGTAAAGAACTTGGAATGGAGAGCATCTTGTTTACGGGAGATATTGAGGCCGTTAAAAGGGCAATTGAGTTTTAATCAATTGCCCTTTTTTTAATAAACGCTTCTCGATCCCGTTACAGATACGCTTTACCATTGCCGTAACCATATTGACGGCTGTCGACACCGCACCGGGAATGATCAGAACTGAAATGAGAGGTGTCATAAATCCACTTCCGGATGTTATGTAAAAAAATACTTGATTTTTAGCTTTTCGTTCGGTATAATTCATATTCGGACAAAAAAATAAGATGATTTTGGTTTAATTGGAAACGACACAAGTTTATGCTTGATTAACGAACAACACAAGTGTCTTTTTTGTACCCATTTTTAAATATTTCATAAAAAGGAGAACAAAAATTATGCCAAAAACTTTATTTCAAAATGTTATTTTTACACTGATGATGTCTTTTCTGATGGTTTACGTCATGATCTGCTACAATATTTGCCTGAATGTGGGAGGAATGAGCAACGAAGTATTCCTGATGGCTTTCGGCGAACTGAAAATCATGTGGCCGGTTGCCTTCGTTCTGGAATTTGCTTTCGTTGACAAACTTGCACATATGCTTGCCTTCCGTATCGTTACACCACAGGACAGACCAATCTTCATCACTCTTGCAATCTCTTCCATGATCGTATGCATCATGTGTCCTTGCATGAGTCTTGTTGCAACGATTCTGTTCAAGAACGCAGGAAGTAATGTGATTGCTACCTGGTGTCAGACAACATTCATGAACTTCCCAGTTGCTTTCTTCTGGCAGATCTTCTACTGCGGACCATTCATCCGTCTGATCTTCAGAAAGATGTTTCCTGAGAAAGAAAACGTTGCCGCTTCCGCTGTAACCGAATAATTGATACAAAAAAACCGAGCCTGTTTCTATACAGTGCCCGGTTTTTCTTTCTTCTTATTCTGTTCTTCCTGTCTATACAAAAAGCAATGCTATATTCAGCCCTGTTACAATCACAGCAATCACCAGAAGCAAAAAATTCAAACGTCTGCTGTTCACATATTTTCCCATTACCTTTTTCGAAGCCGTCAGATATATCTGTGTAAATATTGTAACTGGAAGCTGGACGGCAAGCAGCATCTGGGAATATACCAGACCTTCGAATGGCTGTCTGATAAACAGGATGATCACCGCCGCCGGAATCATCGTCAGCAGTACTCCTCTTTTTGTTTCCTTTGTCTTAATATCATATGGCTGGTTAAAGATTCCGGAAAATATCGTTCCACCGGCCATTCCTGCAGTGATACTGGATGAGATACCCGCCAGCAAAAGTGCCAGTGCGAAGACCACCGTTGCCGCATTCCCCAACAAAGGCGACAGCATCTTTCCCGCAACAGTCAGATCATCCACCTGTTTTCCACTTCCGTTCTGATAAAGCGTCGCTGCCGCCATCAGGATCATCGCACTGTTGATTGCCCATCCAATGATCATGGAAAATAATGTATCTTTAAATTCATACTTCAACTGCTGCTCGATCACCGAACTGTCTTCCAGATTCCACTGTCTGCTCTGAATAATCTCCGAATGCAGATACAAATTATGCGGCATCACCACCGCCCCTAATACGCTTAAGATCACCGGCATGCTTCCCGACGGGAATGACGGTTTCACCCATCCGACCACAGCTGCTCCCCAGTCGATCTTCGCAATTCCAACTTCGAATAAAAAAGAAAATCCAATCAGCGACACGAATAATATGATCAGTTTTTCTATTCTCTTATATGCATTCGTAAATGCAAAGAATAATACCAGAACCAGGATCAGGATACTCCCCAGTCTGATTGGTATATGGAACAACATCTGCAGCGCAATCGCTCCTCCGAGTATCTCTGCCATCGCCGTTGCTACCGCCGCAAGCATTGCAGTCAGAAGTATCAGGTCTTTTAACAGCCTTGGCATATATCTGCTCGCCGCTTCCGACAGACACAGTCCGGTTGCAATTCCCAGATGTGCCGCGTTATGCTGCAGTACGATCAGCATAACTGTAGATAATGTCACCATCCATAATAACTCATATCCGAAACCTGATCCCGCCGCAATATTCGAAGCCCAGTTTCCCGGATCTATGAATCCTACTGTAACCAGAAGCCCCGGCCCCAGATAACGCAGGAAATTAAGTGTCTTATTCTTGGATTGATTCTTGGATTTCCGCTTCATATATAATGAACTCCTTTACTTAGTAGAATCTAAGTTAGTTGTAACTAACTTAGATTCTACTAAGCATTTTCATCTTTGTCAATTCATTATATGAATATCATTTCTCATTTAGAAGCAAAACGCTGAAAAATCCGTCCTCACAGGTTAAATAGCTCTTGTGTATTTCTTCAGCCACTCCTGCTCTTCCTCGTTCAGGTAAGGAGCAATCACTTCGTATACTTTTGCATGATAATCATTCAACAGTTTCTTGTCTTCCTGTGTCATAATATCCGGATTGATCGCATCCAGATCCATTGGAATCAGGGTGATTGCTTCGAAGTACATGAACTGACCATATTCATTCAATGTTCCTTTGCAGGTCAACAGTTCGTTCTCCAGACGGATTCCGTGAGATCCTTCAATATAGATTCCAGGCTCATCTGTGATGACCATGCCTTCCTGTAATACTTCTGTCTCACCCTTACGATATTTCCAGCGGAAACCTGCAGGTCCTTCGTGGATGTTCAGAAGGTATCCGACTCCGTGTCCTGTACCATGGTTGAAGTTTAAGTCTCTGTCCCAGAATGGTTTTCTTGCAAGGATATCAAGAATCATACCGGTAGAACCTTCCAGGAATTTTGCACTGCCAAGCTGTAAGTTACTGATCGCAACCAATGTGAAGTGATCTTTCATGATCTGCGGAACTTCGCCGAGTGCGTAAGTTCTGGTTACATCTGTGGAACCTTCATAGAATCCAGCTCCTGTATCCGTTAAGAATAACTGTCCTTCTTTTAACTCTACATCTGTCTCCGGTGAAGATGTGTAGTGTACGATCGCACCATGCTCTCCAAATGAAGAGATTGGTTCAAAGCTTGGACGGATAAAATTGCCCATCTCAGCACGGAATTCATCCAATTTATCAGATGCGCTCATCTCTGTGATCCTCATCTTGCCAACATTTTCTTTCAGCCATTTCATGAATCTTACATGCGCAACACTGTCTTTGATCTGTGCCTTGCGGATGTTCTCGATCTCAACCGGGTTCTTGATTGCTTTCATGAGAATTGCCGGATTTCTCTTTTCTACTGTCTTAACATTTTCAGGAATATTGTTGAACAATGCATAATTCAGTTTTCCAGGATCGATCATTGCAACCACATCACTGCCAAATTTCTTCACATCTTCGTAAATGTCGTTGTATGGGTGTAAGTTTACGCCATCTTTTGCAAGTTTGGCTTTTAACTTGTCATCTAATTTTTTCTCATCGATATACAGCTCGAAACTGTCCATTGTGATGATTCCGTAAGATAATACCAGTGGGAAAAAGTCTATATCATTTCCACGGATATTTAACGTCCAGCAGATGTCGTCGATCGTAGATACAACGTGCACATTGGTTCCTGCTTCTTTCATCTCTTCACGGATTCTTGCAAGTTTGCTTGCAACAGTTTCTCCGGCATATTTTACATCCAGATTAAATGCAGGCTCTTCGGATAATACCGGGCGGTCTTCCCAGATCTCATCGATTAAGTCTACCTGATAATTTACTTTTGCATTCTTCTTCCCAGCGATGGCTGCATAACCTTCTCCTTCACCGACAGATACGACTCTTCCGTCGAATCCAAGTGTCTCGCCTTCCTTTAATACCTCTTCAATATATGCATTCATCTCTGGCACACCAGGCTCACCCATTTTCATAAGTTCTACAGTTGTCCCCTTCAACTGTGCTGCTGCCTGGATGAAGTAACGTCCGTCTGTCCAGAGTCTTGCTTCTGTCTTTGTGATCACGGCCGTTCCCGCTGATCCAGAGAACCCTGTAATGAACTTTCTCGCTTTGAAATGTTCCCCAACATATTCGCTCTGATGAAAGTCTGCAGTCGGTACTACATACACATCAATGTTCTTTTCTTCCATACACTTACGAAGTGCGGAAAGTCTTTCTGGTACTGTCATGTTTTTGTTCCTCCTTGATATATACAGTGTATTGTTATTATAACGCATTTCTTATCATTAATCTTCTATTAAATCAGATAATTTTTCTTATCTTTCATAAGTAATACTTCTTTTGAATGGATGACAAAAAAAAGACTTTGAAATAGATTTTTCCGAATCCCTTTTAAAGTCTTTTTTGCTAATATTATTCTATTTATTTTTATATCCGTCCTGCTTTTCCAAGTTCCACCATCACCGGTGTAAGCCCTGCAACATCCCAGCCTTCAAAACTGATCATACATAATACACGGAATAATAACTTCACCGTCTCAGATTCTTCTGTCTGATCTGCATGATACAATTTTGCTGCAGTCTGGCAGATTACCATCAGGATTGTATTCTTAAATGCTCCGATTTCTTCGGATTCTTTCCACAGATTCTCCATATCATAGTCATCCGTATTGCCACATGGCGCTGCACATGTTACACATCCCGGTGAGACTGTATATTTTTCATTTCTTACCTTTTCTAACATCTCACTCATATCAAAGATACTTGCCGACCAGTCTCCGGCCACCGTCAGTGCTTCTAAGAATACCCGGTTAGTGTTCTCTGTCTTTTCGTTATTCTCACAGGTTCTTGCAAGTCCGATGACTGCACCTGTCAGTTTCTGTCTGATCTCTTCTTTCACAATTTACCTCTCTTTCTTTGCCGGAATCACAAAGATAAATATCATAGAACTCACAAACAATAAAAACGGATAAAAAAGCTTCGGCATGATCTGAAATGCTGACACATTATATCCCAGTTCACTCGCCGCAGATATCGCAACCAGCATCTGTGCTCCATAAGGAATGATCCCCTGAAAAACACATGAAAATGTATCCAGTATCGAAGCTGCTTTTCTCGGTGTGATCCCATATTCTTCCGCCATATCCTTTGCGATCGGATTCGCCATTACGATCGCCACAGTATTATTCGCCGTTGCAATATCCATCGTTCCGACCAGAAGTCCCATACCAAACTGACCGCCTTTGCGGCCTTTGAATACTTTGTGGATTCCTGCCAGCAATGCATCAAAACCACCATATTCACGGATCAGTGCACACATCGCTGCTACCAGGATTGCCACCATACTCGTCTCGAACATCCCGGAAGCTCCGGAACCCATATTGGCAAGCAGATCTGTCGCCGCAATGTGACCGCCGGCCAGCATAATAATAGAACCAGATACAATCCCGATCAGAAGTACCACGAATACATTGATCCCGATAATTCCTCCTATGAGAACCAGTACATATGGAATAATCTGCACTAAGTTATAACTCTTACTTACCCGTCCTGCAATATCCGTCTGAAATGAAAGAACCAGGATCAATACCAGGGTTGCAATCGCTGCCGGAAGTGCAATTCCAAAGTTCTCCCGAAATTTATCCTTCATCTGGCATCCCTGTCCGTTGCATGCCGCAATCGTTGTATCCGAGATAAATGAAAGATTATCACCAAACATCGAACCGCCCATAACCGAGCCGATACAAAGTGCCATATCAAATCCAGATGCCTTGGATACGGACACTGCGATCGGCGTGATCAATGTAATTGTCCCAACCGACGTTCCCATGGCAACCGACACAAAACAGGCTACCACAAATAATACCGCAACTGAAAATCTTGCCGGGATCAGTGACAACATGAAATATGCCACACTTTCCGCACTGCTTCTTCCTACCACTCCGACAAATGCCCCCGCTGTCAGGAAGATTAGAAGCATTGTAATAATATTCTTATCCGCAAGTCCCTGTGCCATAATTTCCAGTTTCTCGTCAAAACTCACCTTACGATTCTGCAGACACGCCACCAGAATTGCCGCAAGAAATGCGATAATGATCGGGACATTATAGAATCCCATCGGAATCTTCATCACATATTCGAATAAAATTCCAAGTCCCAGATAGATACACAAAAATACGCCGATTGGCAGTAATGCTATTGCATTTCCTTTTTTCATTCTTTATCCTCTCATTCTTTCCAATAAACTTTTATGAACATTTCTTGTTCTTCCTTCGGCTTTTTCTACCCGATTCCTCCAAGTACAATTCCAAGAATTAACACAATAAAACATACCGGAACATAAAAATATTTACATACCGTATGATACCATGATACATATGGTTTCTCTCTCCCGGTATTGACCTGTTTTTCCACAAATGCCTTGCCACATACCCAGAAGAACATGATTCCCGCAAGTCCGGCTCCGAGCGGACAGATATAGATAGACAGTACGTCCATCCAGTCTGATACAATCCCCTGGATCAGGAGTGACACGACCACTCCCACGATCCCCGTAAGTGCACATGCCGGAACTCTTCCAAGCTTTAACTTCTCCTGCACTGTAGCAATCGGAGCCTCGTACAGATTGATCAGCGAAGTCATACCTGCAAGCAATACTGCGACAAAGAAGATGATCGCGATCAGCCATCCCCCAGGCATTCCTTTGATCAGATTCGGAAGGAAGATAAAGAGAAGTCCGGGACCTCCCTGATCCAACTGCGCTCCCGTTGTTGCCATCGCCGGAATAATAACGAGTGCGGCAAGAATTGCTGCAATCGTATCAAATAATGCAACTCTTCCTGCAGAAGCCGGAATGTCCTCTTCATCCGAAAGATAAGATCCATAGATCAATGTTCCATTTCCTGCTACAGACAGAGAAAAGAATGCCTGGCCAAGTGCAAAGATCCACGTCGTCGGATCTTTGAATGCCTTCGGATCTACTCTGAAAATATAACGGTATCCTTCACTTGCTCCCGGCTGGAATCCGACATAGATTCCCAGAATCACGAACAATGCGAAGAATATCGGCATCATGATCTTATTTGCTTTTTCAATGCCGCTTCCGACACCTAACATCAGAATCAGCATACAGGCCACAAGCGCAAGTATCTGCCATATATTATTACCAAATGCTGACGCCATCTTACCAAATGCCGCCCCGAATTCATCCACATTTTCAGGCGAAAGTGTTGCTCCTGTAAATGTTCCAACGGCATATCTTAGGATCCACCCCATTACAACCGTATATCCGATCGCCATGGCAAGTGATCCGAATACAGGGATCATCCCCAGTGCTTCTCCGACTTTTCTCTTTCCTTTTTTCTCACAGGCAATTCCAAATGCATCGATTGGACCGGCCTTTGCCGCACGCCCAAAACTCATCTCCCCGATCACTCCCGTCGAACCGATCAGTATTACAAATATAAAATATGGTATCAGAAATGAACCGCCTCCATACAATGATACTCTTGTTGGGAACATCCAGATATTTCCCATACCGACCGCTGAACCGATACAGGCACAGATAAATCCCCATCTGCTGCTAAATGATTCTCTTTTATTCATAATTTTCCCTCTCCAGCCATTGGGGACGGGGTTTTTGGTCTTTTTACTGTCCCTGCCGGCTCAAAATATTCCATACACATGGTAGATTTCTCTATTTTAGCATGATTTCTATAAAAACGTCAAAAAAAAGGGGATATAAACTTATCCCCTTAGTGTCGCCACCATCCTTTTCGGCATTGCGAGCACATCCAGTGCTTCCTCTATCGATCTGGTACAGATATCAACATTTGCAATCATATATATTTTTTCAAATTAATAATACCTATAAGCGCATCCACTTATAGGCATTATCAATATATTTATGTAAGTTTTTTCGGAATTTTGCCTTACTCTTTCAATTCTACCTTAGATTGCATCCAACGCATTCGAAATATCTGCAATCAGATCCTCTTTATCTTCCAGACCAAGACTGATACGAATCAGTTCAGCCGGTACTCCTGCCTCTTTTAACTGTTCATCCGTCATCTGTCTGTGTGTAGACGTTGCCGGATTCAGACAACAGGTTCTTGCATCTGCTACATGCGTCTCGATCGCACCGAGCTTTAATGTCTTCATGAAGATAGATGCTGCTTCTCTTCCACCTTTTAATCCAAACGATACCACTCCACATCCGCCGTTTGGAAGATATTTCTGTGCTCTTTCATAATATTTATTAGAAGGAAGTCCGGAATAGTTCACATATGCTACCTTTGGATGTGCTTCCAGAAATTCTGCGACTGCCTGTCCGTTCTCTACGTGCTTCGGCATACGTACATGCAGGGATTCCAGACCAAGGTTTAAAATGAATGCATTCTGTGGTGACTGCATAGATCCGAAGTCACGCATCAACTGAGCCGTACATTTGGTAATGAATGCACCTTCTTTGCCAAATTTCTCTGCATATGTAATTCCATGATAGCTTTCATCAGGTGTGCAAAGTCCCGGATATTTATCTGCGTGTGCCATCCAGTCAAACTTTCCGCTGTCTACGATTGCACCGCCAAGTGCAGCTCCGTGTCCGTCCATATATTTTGTAGTCGAATGAGTTACAATATCTGCTCCCCATTCAAACGGCCTGCAGTTGACCGGTGTCGGGAATGTGTTATCTACGATAAGCGGCACACCATGTGCATGTGCCACTTTGGCAAATAATTCAATATCCAGTACGGTAAGTGCCGGATTGGCAATTGTCTCACCAAACATTACTTTTGTATTTGGCTTAAATGCTTCATTTAACTCTTCTTCTGTTGCATCCGGTGACACGAATGTTACATCGATTCCCATCTTTCTCATCGTTACATCGATCAGGTTAAATGTTCCACCGTAAATGGATGAAGATGCTACAATGTGATCTCCGCACTCACAGATATTAAACAGTGCGAAGAAATTGGCTGCCTGTCCGGATGAAGTCAGCATCGCTGCCGTTCCACCTTCCATCTCTGCAATCTTTGCCGCAACCATATCATTAGTCGGATTCTGCAATCTGGAATAAAAATATCCTGACGCTTCCAGATCAAATAATTTTCCCATATCTTCACTGGTTGCATATTTGAATGTTGTTGACTGTACGATCGGAATCTGTCTTGGTTCTCCGTTTCCCGGAGTATATCCGCCCTGTACACATTTTGTTCCTATTCTGTATTCGTTCATGAATTTTCCTCCTTAGTGCATGTTTTTTCACGCACTCGCTAAATCATACCTTTTTAGTATACTTTAGCACTATACCGAGGAAATTTCAAGGAAAGATAATAAGACTAATTTATCGTCTTCTCAAATCATACAATGGATTCTTGCCGAAGAACATGGGAATAAAGAAAAAACTGCCAAACGTCTTGGCATAAGCAGAAGCACTCTCTGGAGAATGTTGAAAAAATAAAAAAAGAATCACAAACGGAAGAAGATGAAGTAATACGCCCCTCGTCTAATTAACAGGGAATATATTACTTCATCCTCTTCCACCTGTGATTCTTTTTATTTCATATTCATATTATTTACTCGATCGCATCCGTCTCAATCACAAATTTTACATTACCATCCATCGCTTTATCCTTACCGCTGAATGTATTGTATTTGCAATCTTCTGATGTCAGCACATCGATTCTGTCGATTACATCACCAAGTTCATCTTCTACTGTGCTCTTTAACTTGCTTGTTCCTTCTTTGTCAAATTTCGCCATGCCTTCTGCAAGTTCTTTTGCACCTGACTGAAGTTCGGAAGCTCCGCTTCTAAGTGCACCGCTGTTGGCTGCAAGTGTTGCAGATCCGGAAGACATCTGGCTTCCCAGTGTGTTCAGTCCGCTTGCCAGCTGATTGGTTCCACTCTTTAAAGTATTCACACCGGCTACCAGTGTCGGGCTGTTAGATCTCAGTTTGTTTGCACCTCCTACTAAGGAATCATTATATCCACTTAACTGTGCGAATCCTTTATTCAATGCTGTGATTCCCTTGATTGCTGTCGGGAACTGAGCGGATGTTGCATTATTCAATGTTGCCAGATTGCTGTGCAGTGTTCCGATCGCACTGTTCAGTCCCTGCATACCTGCATTTAACTGATCTACACTTCCTGTCAGTGTACTTAACTGTCCTGCCTGTGCAAGAACACCTTCTGCATCTTCGATACTCTTCAACTGTTTTTTCAATTCCGGAAGAGCTTTTGACAATGCTTCCGAAGATTTCTGCAATGTAGCTGCATTTGTCATGATCGTTGCAGCACCGGCTTTTAATGAATCTACATCTATTGTCGGCATCTTTGTAGTATCAATGCCTGTTAACTCTTTGAGATTCTGTACGGAATCTGTGGAAGCTTTTGCGCTCTTCAGTGCACTGATCGAACTCTGTAATTGTTTTGCTTCTTCGGAATTCTTATCTGAGATTCCTGCATACTTTGCTTCCAGTGTTTTTATAGATTCTGCAATAGAATCGGAACTGTTCTTCGCTGCTGTCTTTGCAGCCTTAATCGTCTGATTATCAGAAGCAACTACCTCATTGATATTCTTGCATGCATTCTGTAATGCTGTCTGAGCTGCATCTATATTTTTCAAGGATTCCTTCATACTCTGTAATGTCTGGCCGATTGTTGTAAGTGGTTTTTCGATACCTTCCGTAAGTGTTCCGCTTAATGTCTTCGTCTCTTCCATCAGCGTATTTCCAGTTGTTACCATAGAATTTACCTGAGACATCAGACTCTTTACTTCTTCTGTTCCAAGTGCTGCTTTCATCTGTGCAGTCCCTGCCGCCAGTGCTTTGGATGCTGCCTGAAGGTCTTCTGTCGTTGCACCCTTACCATCTGTTGCAGCTTCAAGCTGTGAGATAGCGCTTTGTACCTGCTTCAGTCCTGTACTTAACTGTGTCAGCTGTGAAGCTCCGGCTGCCAGCTGCTTCTCGCCGTCTACATAACTGCTCACACCGTCTGCAAGTGTATTCACACCACTTGTATAATCCTGTACACCTTTGACAACTTTGTTTACACCATTCACATACTCTGTGACGCTGCCATTCAGCTCTCCGTTAGAACCAAGGTATTTCTGGATGCCGGCGTTCAATGTATCAACGCCTTCTGTATAGCTGTTCACACCATTTGCAAGTGTTCCTGCTCCATCTGCAAGTGTATCGGAACCACTTACTAACTGAAGTGCCGCATCCTCCAGATCATCCAGAGCGTTCTGAAGATCATCTACATTTACGATACTGTCCATATCCACATCATCTAACAGATCAGATAATGCAACAGTATAAGTAGAAGACATTGTAAAATCTTTTACATCGGCTTCGATACTTAAGCTTTCCGGAATTGTAACTTTGTCTGTCTCTTCGCTGCTTAAGTTCAGGCTGTCTTTTAATCCCGGCATTCCGAATCCGACTACGATATTCTTATTACCATCAGAAATGATCTTGCCGTTATCAATTGTTACATTACTGAATGTCTCATTCGGAAGGATCATACCTGTCATCATGACGAATGGTGTATATACTTCTGTATCTTTTCCGTCTACAGATACATTCTTCTTTTCATTATTCTTATAATCCACCGTGATCTTCAGGTGTCCGCTCTTTCCTTTTAACTCAGATGGTTTCATCTCTTTTCCATCCAGGTAATATTTTAATTTAACAGATACCGGAAGTTTCTTATCTGTCGTTCCCTGATAGTAGATATCCTCGCTATCAGTAGACCATGTCAGCTTATCTCCGTCTGCGGTATATTTTTCATCACCTTTTACGTTCTTGATATCGTTCAGTATACTTTCATCTTCCAGATTGCCGGATACGCTTCCGGAATTCTTAAGCCAGTTAGATACGGTTACCTTATCCGTCTTACCACTTGCCTTGGCATTCACGTATACTGTTTCTTCTTTATATACATCACTGTCTGAAGTTCCACTTGCCGCGAAAGCTGGTGTCACACCCATCATCACTGACATTCCGACTGCTACAGATGCTGCAATTTTTCGTTTCATTTTTCTATTCTTATTCATAATTCCTGCTTCCTTTCTTAATTATCATGGATTGTTAATAACAGGTTACTTTGCTTCACTTGTCTGTGCTTTTGCCTTTTTCCCAAGAAATCCGATGGATGTCTTGCAGATTAATTTGTCAAATATCATGAACATTGCCGGCAATACCAGAAGCACGACTACCATACTGATAATGGCTCCTCTTGCAAGCAATGTACAAATCGAACCGATCATTTCAACCTGAGAATAGCAGGCAACTCCGAATGTTGCAGCAAAGAAGCTAAGTCCACTGCTGATGATGGACGGCATACTCGTTTTATGTGCAATGCTGATTGCTTCCATCTTATCTTTTCCACGGCTTCGTTCTTTCTGATATCTTGTCGTCATCAGGATTGCATAGTCAACGGTTGCTCCTAACTGGATCGCACCGATAACGATACTTGCCACGAACGGAAGGCTGACTCCCTGATAGTACGGGATTGCCATATTGATCATGATCGCAAATTCAATAACCGCTACCAGGATTACCGGCAGTGAGATTGATTTGAAAATGATCAGAATGATTACAAATATAGCTGCGATCGAGATAATATTTACATTAACCAGATCAACATCTGTAACATCCTGCAGGTCTTTCATCAAAGGCGCCTCTCCGATGACCATTCCCGACTTATCGTAGGATTTTACGATCTTATCTATCTTTTTGATCTGTGTATTTACCGGATCTGTTGCGGATTCATATTTCGTACTGACGAATGCCAGTTCATAATCCTTACTCTGCATCATCTTACGGACATCCTTTGGGATCATGGAATCCGGTACGCTAGGACCGATCAGTGAACTCATGCTGATGGTCCATTTTACACCTTTTACTTTATCGATCTTCTTGAACATCTGCTGCTTATCTTTGGCACTCATGTTCTTATCCATCATGACGATGTGCATGTTACTTGTACCAAAGTCATCTTTTACTTTTTTGATCGATACATTACTGTTCAGTGTTGCAGGAAGTGAATCTGCAATGTTGTAGTAGATCTTTGTATGATTATTACCGTAAATTGCAGGAAGTAATAATACAAGAAATGCTACGATCCATACTTTATAATACTTTGTGATAAAAGCGGATGGACGATCCATGGTGCTTAACAGTAATTTGTGTCTTGTCTTTTCAATCGGCTTATCAAATACAAGGATCAGTGCCGGCAGGATCGTTACACAACAGATAACGCCGATCACAACACCTTTCGCCATTACAATACCAAGGTCACGTCCGAGTGCAAATGTCATAACACACAGTGCGATGAATCCGGCTACGGTAGTAACGGAACTTCCGACTACTGATTTGAATGTGTTGGCAATCGCATGCCCCATGGCTCTTTCTTTCTCGCCAGGGAATCTCTTCTTATTCTCTTCATAACTATTCAGAAGGAAGATGGAATAATCCATCGTTACACCAAGCTGCAGGACTGCTGTCAATGCCTGTGTGATATAAGAAGTTTCACCAAGTATAATATTACTTCCAAGGTTATACAGAATCGCAAGTCCGATACTTAACAGGAACAGAAACGGAACAACAAATGATCCTGATGTAATCTCCAGAACTACCAGACTCAGAAGTGCTGCAATTACTACATAGATTGGAAGTTCTTTCATTGCAATGTTCTTAATATCTGTAACGATACCTGTCATACCGCTGATGAAACACTGTTTATTCGCAATCTTACGAAGCTGTGTCAGTGCCTCCATGGAATTATCGGATGATGTCGTATCATCGAACAATACCAGCATCATCGTGGCATCTCCATTGATAAACGCTTTTCTGATGTCTTTTGGGATCATCTCAGTCGGAAGACTGATATCTGCCACATCGTCATACCAGAGTACATCCTGTACATGTGGCACTTTCTCAAATTCTTTTTCCAGCTTCTGTACGTCTTTCATATCCATGTTCTCAACTGCGACCATGGAGAACGCACCCATTCCAAATTCATCTACCAGTATATCCTGCCCTTTTACCGTCTCCAGGTGATCCGGCAGGTAACTCAGCAGGTCATAATTTACTTTCGTCTTTGCTATGCCGATTACTGACGGAATAATTAATAAAACTCCTATTATCAACATCAGTATTCTGTGCTTGGCAATCCATTTGCCAACTTTGACCATTATTTCCATCTCCTCTTATTTTCTTTATGCATTTATTATTATAGCCAAAAATGACCGGTAGTCAATATTTTATTTAAATTATTTTTTTATTTCGTTGATAATCTTTATCCATATTGGCGCACACAAAAAAAAGAAACAGCACATCCCGTGTTGTTTCTTTTTTGTTTCTATATCTATAAATTTGTTATTTCATGCATTTCAAGAGCAGTTTAATGTGCTGCTGCCTCTACATTTCCGGCAGCTTTTTCTTTTCGTTTGTCATGCATTGCAAATAATCCGGCTAACAGAGTTCCTGAGATGGAATGCCATGTACAGGATACCGCACAGATAATCGCAGATTCCGGTGTAGATGCAAACTGGGCAGTTGTAGTTGCAAGATTCGTTGCAAGTCCGGCATTCTGCATACCTACTTCGATAGAAATGGTTCTCTTCTTTGACGTATTCATACCAACCAGTTTTCCTGCTCCATATCCAAGCAGATATCCAAGTCCGTTGTGCAGTAATACTGCTACGAAGATCACAACACCTGACTGGAAGAACTTGGCTCCCTGTGAAGATACCACACCGCCGACAACACATGCAAGTCCGAGAACAGCAACTCCCGGCATAACTTTCTGAAGTTCCCGGAATGTTTTATTCTTTCCCAACAGATAATTTAATAAAAATCCAACACCAACCGGAAGGATAACAGTCTCAATGATTGATACGAACATCGGAAGTCCCTTGATCGTGATCTGTGTACCGCTTGCCAGTAAAGATACCATGAGTGGTGTCATAACCGGTGAGACCAGTGTGGATACTGTTGTCATTCCTACGGAAAAGGCTACATCCCCGCCGCACAGATAAGACATGATGTTGGAAGATACACCTCCCGGACAGCAGCCTACAAGAATCAGCCCAAGTGCGATTCCATCCGGCAGATTCAATACCTTTGAAAGCGCAAATGCAAGGAATGGCATGATCAGATACTGCGCAACCGCACCAACACAAATGTCAAACGGACGCTGTGCAAGAATCCTAAAATCTTCCGTTGTAAGTGTCAGTCCCATACTGAACATGATAATACCAATGATAATAGACTGACATGTGAACTTGTTCGATACCATGTCTGTGAACAGTGCCAGATTTACCCAGCCCATCATAGACGGAAGGAAAAATGTAACCACTGCGATTGCGATTACAACAATTGACGTGTAGTCTGATAAAAATTTGCTTACTTTTTGTAATGCTTTCATTACTCTTCTCCTCCTTTAAGCAATCACTGTCCACCAAAAAAAATCCCTTTCCAGAATATACTCTGAAAAGGGACGAAATCTATCCGCGTTACCACCCTAATTCTGTAGAATCTTTCTACAGCTCTCATACACGTACTATCATACATGCTCCCTGTAACGGGGGATACCGGCGAGGTTTACTTTGATATTGCTTTCAACCCGCTTCTTAGAGAGGATATCCTTATCTGCTTATTACCTGCTTCCACCAACCGCAGGCTCTCTGTGAAATAACGATAGATACGGCATTGTTCTCATCAACGAATTTCGGTGAACTATATGTGTTTTTTACAAGTCCTTATTATAAACCTGTCATTTCAAATGTCAAGTATATTTTTTCATGATTTTGCATATTTTTTCATCTCATCTTGCAAAATACTCCTTGCCTTCCCGGATTTCTACTCTCCGATCCTTGGAAGATTCCATCTGTAATGAGCCGCAAGAAAACGTATCAGCATAACGATCAGTGATGACACCACCATCGCCGGAAGTTCTCCGTAACTTCTGTATATGATCACACATATCCACGCCCCCGCAATGGATGCGCATGCATAAATATGTTTCACAAATATATACGGCGCAACTCCTGCCATCGTATCACGCAAGAGTCCTCCTCCGACTCCCGTCATTGTTCCAAGGAAGACCAGCAGAAATGTATTGTCGATATAGCCGCAGCTGATGCCTTTTGTCACTCCCATCGCCGAAAAGATTCCGAGTCCTACAGAATCCATTGCTAACATAAGTTTATCATAGACCTCGCCAAAACCTTCCTGCAGATATTTCCTGCGGAAATATATAATACAAAACACAAGTACCGCAGCAAGTACGGCATAGATCACATATACCGGATGCAGAAGTGCCGATGGCACCTTCCCAAGTATAACATCACGAACCATACCTCCACCAACTGCCGTTGACACGCCAAGCACGATCACTCCGAATATATCCATGCTGCACTCAATTCCAACCATTGCCCCCGATGCTGAGAATGCTACTGTTCCGATCAGCTCGATTGCAAATATAATCCACTCCTGAATATCCATCTTGTTTTCCCCATCTTGTCGTTTATTTTTTGTAAATTTACTGTCCTGTTCATGCTCTGTCATTCTATTTCCGGAGGTCTTCCAGCATCTCTCTGACCGTCTTCCCATACACCGGATGACGTTTATAAGGTGCAATCTCATGCAAAGGCTCCAGTACAAACGCTCTCTTATGCATCTCCACATGTGGAATGCATAAAGCATCCGTCTCTGCAACCAGATCGTCATAGAATATAATATCCAGATCCAGTGTTCTCGGTCCCCAATGTATGATTCGTTCTCTTCCTGCCTCTTTTTCAATTCGGTTCAGCTCTTTTAATAACTCTTCCGGATATAATAATGTCGAAAGCTTCAGACAACCGTTTAAGAAATCCGGCTGATCCGTCACTCCGTACGGAGGTGTCGTGATAAATGTCGATACCTTCTCCACCTTTGTATTCTTCATCTCATCCAGCGCCTGTACCGCGGCTTCCAAAATGCTTCTGCTATCCCCCATATTCGATCCGAGCGCAATATATGCCGTATGCCATTCACGCTCAATCTCTACACTGACCGTCTTAAGCGGCAGTCCGACCGGTGCCCACGGTTTCTTGATCTCAATCTGCACCTTCTGCAGACCTGCTATACGCACCAGCATCTCCTCTGCCAGTCCTTCCGCAACCTTCTCCAGAAGCTTAAACGTATGACTTTTCAAATACTCTGTGATAAATGCACTTGCTTCTCCATAATGGATAGATGCAGTCAGTTCATCTGTCAGTCCTGCCCGTCTGGTATCCGTATACATAACCGCAGACACCACAAATTTCTGCCCCAGTACATTTTCCTCCGGAAACACACCATGATTGGCAAATACTTCCAGATCTTCTATCTTTATCTTGTCCGGTTTCATCTCATTCCTCACTCTTTCTATACTTCGTGTCCCCGCATGATTGCTTTCGTCATCTGAATGGCTCTCTTATTTTTCTCTACATCATGGACGCGTACGAATGCACATCCCTTCTGTACCCCATATACGGTCGTAACCATCGTACCTTCTTCCCGCTGCGTCACCGGAAGATCCAGCGTCAGTCCGATTACGGATTTTCGTGATGTTCCGAGCAATACCGGATATCCAAGTTCATTTAATATCTCCATCTTATCGATAATCTCCAGGTTCATCTCATAAGTCTTTCCAAATCCGACACCAGGGTCAAGGATGATCTTGTCATCCTCAATGCCTGCTGCTTTTGCAAGTCTTACACATTCTTTCATATCATCCATGAAATCTTTCAGAAAGTCCTGATATTCCGCCTTTTCCCGATTATGCATCAGACAGCATGCAGCCTGATACTTTGCGATCACACTTGCCATCTTCTTGTCATATTTTAATCCCCAGATGTCATTGACAAGATCTGCACCTGCCTGAAGTGCAGCCTCTGCGACATGACTTTTGTAGGTATCGATCGACACCGGTACATCAAATTCTTTCTTAAGCACTTCAATAATTGGCGTCACTCTTGCAATCTCTTCTTCATCCGTGATCTGGATATGTCCCGGACGCGTAGATTCCCCACCTACGTCAATGATATCTACACCTTCTTCAACCATCTGGTGTGCATGTGCAATTGCCGCATCCATTCCGTTAAACTTTCCTCCATCGGAAAAGGAATCCGGCGTCACATTCAGGATTCCCATAATGTATGTATGATTTGCTGTATCAAAATTCTTTCCACCTATGATCATATTATTATCTCCATATTTTTCTCTTCTTCATTCCAGTTACACTTCTTCTCTGCCATGCAGGAAAGACACATTCTGGAACGTTTATCACTTTCATAGAACAGTTCCTCTATCGGCTTCATATGCTCATGCCGTCTGCGGTGTCCCCTGACTGCCAGACAGATCAGTGCTTTTTCTTCATCCGTAAATGTAAAACCAGTCGGAAGAGAATCCAATATCCGCCTTGCTATTCTCTCTCCTGCGATCTCATGCGGAATCTGCTGTCTGTACTGAAAAGATTTGCCAATATCATGCAGCACCGCCGCTACGTAGATCAGTTCCTTATCGAATCCAAGTCCTTCTTCCAGATTCTTAATGTAAGCAATTCTTGCCACATCCAGAAGATGGTTCATCTGATGACAACAGAATACCCTATCCGTCTCACATTCACAGATACGCTTATAGTATGTCTGATACACTTCATGATTCACCACCGCATTCAGACGGGGCATCCCTTTTTGTCTTTCTGTTACTCTTTTCATCTACATCTGTATCTCTTTCTTTTTATCGTCCAAGCATCCTGAAAAATCTCTCTTCCAGTACCGGATCTGTCTCAAATACACCGCGTCTTGCAATTGTCACAGTCTGGCTTCCCGGCTTCTTGATCCCACGCATTGTCATACACATATGCTCTGCTTCGATCATAACGATAGCCCCTTTCGGCTGCATATGCTCCATCAAAGCATCAGCAATCTGTCCGGTAAGCTGTTCCTGAAGCTGCAGTCTTCTTGCGAATACCTCCACGGTACGGGCAAGTTTGCTTAATCCTACAACTTTCCCATCCGGAATATAAGCAATATGTGCTTTCCCATAAAATGGCAGGAGGTGATGCTCACATGTCGAATAGAATGTAATATCTTTCTCTATTACCATCTCATGACTGTCAACTGTAAATGTCTTAGAAAGATGTTTTCCTGCATCTTCATCCATACCTCCATATATCTCTTCATACATTCTTGCGATCCGGTCCGGTGTATCAATCAGTCCTTCCCGGTTCACATCTTCTCCCATTCCTTCCAGAAGCAGCCGCACTGCCTGTTCTATCTTCTCATGATCTATCATATTCTTTCCTTTCTCTGCGGATTCTGTACGCATCCTTCCATACACCGGATTACTTCACTTAGATATGACAATGAACCACATGCGATCACCGCGCGTTTCCCACTGTCTTCTGTTGCATAAGTGTACGCTTTTGCAACAGCATCTCCAATACTCTTTTCTGCGTACACGCTCAACTGTTCTGTCATACAGTCTCTTACACATTCTGCAAGCTTCTCTGCCGGCAGTGTACGTTCCTTATTTGGCAGATCTACCGTATACACCCGCTTTGCTGACGGACACAGAATCTGTACGATCTTCTCATATTCTTTATCTTTAAATACACCCATGATCAGGATAAGTTCCTCTCCCGTAAAATACCGTTCAATGGATGTCTTAAGCTTCTTCGCAGCATCTTCATTATGCGCACCATCTACGATCACAACCGGATCTTCAGACAGACAAGTAAAACGTCCCGCCCATCTCGTTGCATCAAGACCGTCCCTCACTGCTCCTTCCTCAATCTGATATCCCAGCTTCCTGAGGCTTTCAATTACTTCCAGTGCCACAGAAAGATTTTCTCTCTGGCACTCTCCTGCAATGTGGTTCTGCATATTCGTATATTTCTTATATGAAAATGTAAGTCCTTTATAATCTTCTTTTTCGATACTCATCTGTTCCGGCTCTGCTTCTGTGTATATACAGTTCAGACTCTCTGCTTTCTTTCGCAGGATCAGTCTGACATTCTCCTGCTGTCTTGCTGACACTACCGTACATCCCGGTTTGATGATCCCGGATTTCGTCTGTGCGATCTCTTCCAGGGTATCTCCGATCACCCCCAGATGATCAACACTGATCGTTGCAAATACTGCGCAAACTGTATTCTTAATTACATTCGTCGCATCTGTCTCTCCGCCGAGACCGGTTTCCAATACAACCAGATCACATTTTTGTTTCTTAAAATACAAAAAAGCCATCGCCGTCTCTACTTCAAACACTGTCGGAACAGGTTCTCCTTTACATACAAGCCGGTCAATTGCTTCTTTTATCTCTTCCATGATCTCTGCAAATTCTGATTCAGAGATCCATTTCCCATCTATCTGTATCTTCTCCAGATAAGAAATGACTGTCGGTGAAACATATCGCCCGGTTTTGTATCCTGCCTTGCTTAATATCATTGAAGTGTATGCAAGCACAGATCCTTTTCCATTCGTTCCTGCAATATGTATGAACTTCAGATCATCCTGGGGGTTCCCAAGTTCACGCAACAGACCTCGAATCGTATCTAAGCCAAGTACACTTCCGTATTTCGACATCTCGTCCAAATATACCCTCGCTTCTTTATAGGTCACGTCTTTATTTTCCTTTCATCAAAAAAATAGTGCTGTCAAACAGACATTTCTGCCTAACAGCACTATCATACCACTATTCAATCACACTAACAAGTGATTGCTTCTTTAATTTATTAGATATTCAGCAGATCACTGAACACCTTCAGTGCACCATCTGTCTCGTGTGCAAGTACACGTTTTGCAAGTACTTTACCAAGCTGTACACCTTCCTGGTCAAAGCTGTTCACATTCCATACAAATCCCTGGAACATAACTTTATTCTCAAAGTGTGCAAGAAGTGCACCGAGAGATCCCGGATTTACCTGCTCTCCGATAATGATGCTTGATGGACGTCCGCCTTCGAAATTCTTATTACGGTTCTCATCGGATTTACCACATGCAAATGCAACGATCTGGGCAGCTACATTTGCACAAAGTTTCTGCTGGCTTGTACTATCCTGGATCACAACATCTGTTTCCATCTGGCTGTTCTTGTATCCAACGAACTGTAACGGCACGATATCCGTTCCCTGATGCAGTAACTGATAGAATGAGTGCTGTCCGTTTGTTCCAGGCTCTCCGAAGATGACCGGTCCTGTAGAATAGTTAACCGGCTCACCGAAACGGTTGACAGATTTACCGTTAGATTCCATATCCAACTGCTGTAAATGTGCAGGGAAACGGCTCAGTGCCTGGGAATATGGAAGTACGGCCGTACTTGGATATCCTAATACATTTCTCTCATATACACCAATCAGTGCATCCAGCATTGCAGGGTTCTTGAATACATCTTTGTTCTTAGAAAGTGCATCTTCTGCTGCAGCACCATCAAGGAACTGTGCAAATACTTCCGGTCCGAATGCCAGAGATAATACAGCGCCTCCAACTGCAGATGTAGAAGAATAACGTCCTCCGATATAGTCATCCATGAAGAATGCTGCAAGATAATCGTCACTCTTAGCCAGCGGAGATGTCTCACTTGTAACAGCGATCATGTGCTTAGAAGCATCCAGTCCTGCGTTCTTTAATGCATCTTTTACAAATGATTCATTGGTTAATGTCTCAAGTGTTGTTCCTGATTTTGATACCAGTACGAAGATAGAATGTGCAACATCAATAGAATTAAGTACAGCTGCCGCATCATCAGGGTCTACGTTACTGATGAATTTGGCTTCCATCTTGAATGTGTCATTCTTCTTAGCCCAGTTCTCAAGTGCAAGATACATTGCACGAGGTCCGAGATCACTTCCACCGATACCGATCTGTACAACCGTTGTAAATTTCTCACCGGCTCCGTTTGTGATCTCTCCTGCATGTACTTTATTTGCAAAGTCTGCGATCTTAGCCTGCTGTTCTGTATAGAATGCACGCTTGTCCACTCCGTCAGCCTCTACAGCTTCTCCAAGCTGTCCACGTGTCATGTGATGAAGTACCAGACGTTTCTCACCTGTGTTGATCACTTCTCCGTTGTAAAGTGCTTCAAATTTCTCTGCCAGCTGTGCTTCATCTGCTAATTTTGCAAGTGCTGCCAGTATTTTATCGTCAACCTGCTTTGCAGCATAGTTATAAGTAAGTCCTTCTGCCATCGGAACGCTGTAACTCTTTACTCGTTCTGCTCCGCTTTCTCCTGTCATTGCTTCTACAAGATTTACTCTCTCAACCTTTTCAAGTTCTTTGAATGATGTAAGGGTATCTAAGTTGTTCCAGGTAATCATAATATTAGATTCCTCCTTAAAAAAATAAATATGTTGCTGGTCTGTGATCCAAACCGCATTCTATATAAATATTAGCATATTTTAACGATAATAACAATTCCTATGGCGCTCTTTCATTATTCGTTATTCCTGCTTCCGTAATCATAGCCATATTTTCCATATGTATGATCCGTATCATTTTTTCCTTCTACATCGTTCAACACAAATCCTGCAATTTTTCCCTGTACACTCTGCAGCATTTCCATTGCTTTTCTTATCTCACCTAAATCTTTATACATTGTCCTTACAACAAAAACATACCCGTCTACATAACTGCTTACGATTGCCGCATCTGCCACAACACCTACCGGCGGCATATCAAGAATAATATAGTCAAACCGCTTTCTGAACTGTGCAATTAATTCTCCGAATAACCGCCCGCCCAGAAGTTCCGATGGATTCGGCGGAACCACTCCCGCCTTTAGGACAAATAAATTTTCCTGCTCTGTATGTACGATATTGATCTTTTTCTCTATTCTTGCCAATATCTCACTCAGTCCTGACACCTCCGACAGCCGCAGATAACAGTGAACCGCCGGATTTCTCATGTCACAGTCTATCAGCAATGTCCTTTTCCCGGCCATCGCAAAAGACGTTGCAATATTGATTGAGTTCAGCGTTTTTCCCTCGTTCATATCTGTACTTACAACTGCATACACTGTCCCTCCGTCTTCGTTCTCTGTAAACATCAATTTCGTACGGATTTTGCTGTATGCCTCTTTTAATTTAAATGAAGAATCTTTTCCAAGAATTTTTTTATATGTTTTGAATGAACTCTCTTTTTTCTTACTTTTAACCACTGTCCTGCTCCTTTTTATTTATCTAATTTCGGGATTGTACCAAGAATAGGAATATCCATTCCGAAGTATTCTCTTAGATCTTCTTCTTTTCTTACTTTTGTCCGGAAGTATTCTTTGAGAAGATAAAATCCGCATACCATCAAAAATCCTGCCGCAGCGCCTGCTGCTGTGTTCATCCATACATTCGGAAATGTAGGTTCATCCGGTGTTTCTGCATAATCTACAATTTCTATTCCTCCGTTTTTAACTACACGCGATATTTCTCCCGGAAGGACTTTCGCAATTGTATTTGCTATTTCTGCAGCTCTTTTTTTGTCTTTATCCGTTACTTCAACAGACAGTATTTCTGTATTTTGTACGGATGCCGTCTTTATCTTTTCTTTTAATTGGTTCTTCGTCATATCAAGATCCAGACGTTTGATTATTTTTTCCATTACCGTATTGCTTTGTATGATCACTCCATATGTTTCTGCCAGGCTCTGCGATACTGTGATGTCTGATTCTGTAAGTGCTGTTTCTTCTGCCGCGCTTCTGTTTTTATTGCCATATACATACATACTCATGGAAGCTGTATATACCGGCTTTATCACAACCGTACTAAGCACCCACAAAACGGCCGCCCCAATCAGTGTCCCCAGCATAATTCTCCATTTTCTGTTCCACAACACGGATATAAGTCTGTTTATATTTTTTGAATTATTCTGCATTCTCTTTCTCTCCTTCTCCATTGTCTTCTTCCATCTGCCGGATGAAATATGCCACCAACAGCATCTCCAGCATTGAACAGGTCGCCGTAATCCTGAATGTCAGCAATATGACCGTACCCACTGCCATCATTAATAAAAAATACCGGATCCATCTGTCTTTGATATCCTGACAGATTCTTTTCACCATTCTGGCATAAAATAATATCATTACGATTAATCCACTGATTCCCTGCTTGAACAATATTGTATACCAGTAATTATGGAAAATAGTTCTTTGAAGCAGTTTCCCGAACATATACCGTCTGTTCCAGCTTGCAAGCCCTGCTGCCGTCAATGCTTCTTTGGTTCCCGCAGCACTTCTTCCAAATCCCCATCCAAACCACTTTCTGTACCACGGAATTCTTTTCATCAACTCTTTCACATACAGATTCTCATTCTCTCTGTATCCAAGGCTTTCGTCCAGACGTAATATCAGTTCAAAAGTTTTCCCATGATCGAAGATACATATCCATAAAATTACTATTGCCGCAACGAAAAAAATCACGCCAATCCTTTGTAACATCCGGTTCCCATGATCCGGTATATCCATGAAATATACGATCATCGTCACAGCCATTATCATAGCAAAAATAATCATATACCCACGAGTGCCTGAAAGAATGATCAGAATCATTGATATACCGTCATATAAGAGCATTTCTCCCGCACGGAACAGATGCTGCCGATAGCAGATTCCTACGACCAGTGAGATACCAAGAACAATTCCACCGCCGATTGGCTGATGATTCGTTACCACTCTTGCCCCGATTCCATCTTTCATCCACACCACTATTACAATCAACATCTCCGTTAATAATCCGGATCGTACCATATAACGATAGTCATCGGCACTTACCTTTTTTGTCCGTTTTATCTTTTCAGAAAATATCATACATATATAAATGATTATATACGTATATCTCGTAACAACCGTTGCCAGCGTCATATATGCATCCTGATACATAATTCCAACACCTGCATACAGACAAATTAAGATGCCTGTTATGATACCGCCAAGAGATATCTTCTGCAGTTTTCCGATCCCTGCTATCAAAAATACTGCATATAGCGACAGGCTCAAATCAAAGCTTCCCGCACACAAATATGACAAAAAATACAGCATCGTAATATCTGCCGTATAACGGATAAAATCATCTCTTCTTTTTATCAATGTTACAATTGATAAAAGTCCCTGTACTAAATATATAGCCATTCTCTCTTCCTTTTCTTTTTGCAATATATGAATTATAACATAGTTCATATTCTGATGCCATTCTCCACGCTCTTTATACATTGACTTTTTATATAAAAACATTTAGGATTTTACTATAAAACATATATACACAAAGGAGAAATTTTCATTATGGCGTCGGTCAACATGAATTTTATATTTATCCTCAGCGTTATTCTGAAAGGCATCGGCGCTGTCCTGGAAATAGCACTTCAAATATTACTTACAAAATTAATTGGTCTGAGCGGCTACGGTTCTTATTCCACCTGGATCAGCGGCGCCGATCTGTTATTCTGGGTCTTTTTCTCCGGACTTATAAAATGTAATACCTACTATCTTTCACGGGGATCCTCTTCTCTTTCTCATTTTAAGAAACTATATTACATCCGGTATATGCTCCCGCTTGCAGCTGTCTTTGTCCTGGTTCTTATTCTGTTAAAGAGACCTGCTTTCTGCATCATCCTTGCGATCACGATTGCAGAGACATTCATCATGGATCAGAGCAGTACGCTCCTTGCCAGAGGAATTTATCACACATCTCTTATCGGAGAATACATCCTTGGCAGATTATTTTTACTGCTCGGAGTCTGTTTCCTTGGTTTCACCGGTCATCTGGATCTTGGAAAAACAATTGTCCTGTATCTGGTTCAGTATGTACTTGTCTTCTTTTTCTTCTTGTACCGTTCAATGAAATGCGGCACAAAAAGCAATAAAAAAGATATTTCCGATACAGTTTCCATTCCCAAGCTGCTCCAGTATCAGCGTTCTGATATCTTGCAGGCAATGATCGGGCAGCTTCCTGTCATTTTACAGTACTTCTTTGTCGGTGCGTTTGAAGCTGGTATCGTCAGTATTGTCCTGCTTGTAAAGAAACTGATTAATTTTGTATCCGGCCCTACATCCAAGATATTTCTTCCTGAATTCTCACGGTTGTATCAGGCCGGTGATAAAAAGGAACTGGCATCCAGCTTTTCTATGATCATGCGAATCCAGATGTTGTTCGTCGGTCCGCTGTCCGTTGTACTGATCGGATATCCCCAAGTCATACTGAACTTTCTTGCGAAGGAAATGTTAACCCAGACCGGGCTCTTTATCGGCTGTTCATTTGTCTTCCTGTTCGCTGCAACACTGGGACCATGCGGCGGTCTTATGCAGATGACGGATCATGAAAAAGCAGATAACGTCTTCCGTGAAGCGGCAATCTTCCTTATGCTCCTCGTCTTTGCCGTTATGCACCGCAATCCTCTGTTTGCACTGTACGGTCTGTGCATCCAGACCTTTGCCGAATCTTTCAGCAAATTCGTCTTTGTATGCAGATGGTTTGGATACATTCCTGTAAAGATTTGGACATACGTTTCCTGGTGGATCCTGCCGGGATTTTGCATCCTTATAACCTGCCTGTTCCATCTGCAGGCATCTATCCTTATGATGCTCCTTATGAGCGGCAGTGTATTCCTGTTCCGTCTTATCATGGAACTTTGTTCGGATAATAATCTCTTCCGTCTTCTGTCTTCCAGAAAGAAATAAGCAGATCTGCCATTGGCAGTTTTTCCTGCATACTTTGGTATCTACAGAACCTGCCACCGGCAGATCCCTTCGGATGCATGACAATAAAAAATGTGCCGTAAGGTTCTATCCGATAACCTTGCAGCACATTTTTTCGTTTATGCAATAATTTTATTCTGTCATGAATACACTGTTACAATACCCCGTCATGATTATTCGCTGATCACCGTCAGTACTGCTGCTTCAGATGTCACACTTCTTCCATCCGCTCCTGTGATCACGCAACGGTATTTCTGGCCGTTTCTCCATGATCCTGCCGGAACCTTGATGGTTGCTGTGTCGTTTCCTTCCATGCTGGATGTTCTCCACTTGTTAGAGTTCGCATTGCAGTATTCCCACTGATAAGTTACATTCTCCCATGAAGTCTCAACCGTAAATTCTGCTGTCGTTCCTTTGACTGCTTCTACACTTACAGGCTGAACCTTGATTGGTTTCTGCATGGTTACAACAGCTGTCTCTGAGATCAGCTGTTCACCATCTCCGTTTGTTACCACGCAGCGGTATTTCTGACCGTCTCTCCAGTTTGCAACCGGAACTTTTACAGTTGCTGTGTCGTTTCCTTCCATTACGGATGTTCTCCATTTTGTAGAATTTGCATTGCAATACTGCCACTCATAAGTCAGTCCTTTACCTGTTGCTTCTACTGTGAATTCTGCTGTCTCTCCGACAACTCCTTCTACGCTTTCCGGATTCTTGACAATTGCGAATTCTTCTTTCTCACTCTTTGTATTTACAGCTGATACACCTTCCAGTGTCGGTGTGATCTGCATATAACCGTTCTCGTCAAATGTGATCTCATCGACGCATGTTTCTCTGTGTTTTCCTAATCCGTCACCTGACTGGAAGATATCCAGTGGTGTGTAGAATCTGTGGTATGACATAAAGTATCTGTCTTTTCCTTCACTGTCTTTTACATGAACGACTGACTGATGCCCGGATCCTAAGATTCCTTTTTCTTCATCTTTGGAAAGCAGATTTTTCTTTACAAATGTTACGGCTGCTTTGCCATTTTCATTGAACAGACTGTCTGATACACCATAATTTACATGGTAATTCGGGCTGTTTGCATCGTCACATGTCCATGTCCAGTGATATTTTCCATTTGCCTTTGTGATTACAACAGATTCACGGAAATCTGTAAGTCCTGTGATCTGCTTCAGGCTTCCTTCTTTGATGCTTGTCATATCATCGTTCAGTTCAGCGATTGCTGCTGATCCGTTACCGAATGTAATATAAGATGTTCCGTCATCATCTGTGAAAATAGACGGATCAATTGCCTGTCCCATGGATACGCCTGCATTTCTGCACATGCTTACTGTCAGAAGCGGAGTCCCAAGATCTGTATATGGTCCTGCCGGGTTGTCTGCCCATGCTACTCCGATTGCAGATGTTCCGTTTGAATCTTTTCCACAATAGTAGAAATAATATTTATCGCCTTTTTTCTCGATGGTCGGTGCCCATGCACTTCCTTTTACTGCCCATGGTGATGCAGCAATCTGTACGCCATTTTCATTTACACCTGGATTACTGTTGGCAAGTTCCATGATAACACCTTCGTCTGTCCAGTCTACCATGTTCTCGGAAGAGAATGCATGGAATACGGTTCCGCTCCATGACGGATATCCGTCTGTGGTAGGGAAGATCCAGAATTTACCGTCAAAGTAATCAATATCCGGATCTGCATACTGTCCTGGCAGAACAGGGTTATTGCTGATCACAGGTGTCTTTACTGTCCATTCTTCATCTTTTCCATCACGTGTAATGGTAAGTGTTCTGTCTTTTGAAAGATCTACGGAAGATCCGTTTACAAAGTCCACACCATCCAGTTTCAGAGAATCTGCATCTACATTCATAGATAATGTAAATGGGATATTGGTAAAGTCTGTGCCTTTTCTTACATAAGATGTAATCGTCTTTTTCTCCTGATCGATCTGGGTAGTGATTGCAGTATGATCATCTGTGCCTCTGTAATTCAGAGCTGTCTCTCTGTCCGGAGCTGTTCCTACAGATGCACCTGATACTGCCGGTAATGTGCTGACAAAATCAGAAGCTAATTCTTTGACTTCGTCTGCGCTCAGTGCTCTGCTTTCGATACGAAGATTATCAATCCATCCCTTGTAATATTCGCCGCTTCCCCAGTTCGCTTTACCAATCTGAAGGATGCCGTTCTTACCTACGATATCAGATAATGCATAACTGCTGTCTTCTTTGGATACGGCTTTTCCGTTGACATACATCTTTGTGTCAGTTTCGGTCATGACGATATCCACTCTCGCCCAGTCATTTCCCGTTGAAGCTGATGGATTTGTCGGTCTTGAACCACCGTTCTTATAACGTTCCAGTGTTGTGCTTCCGGATTTCTGCATAATTCCAAGATATGTCTCACTCTGATAGGTCGGAGCGCTGCTTCCCGGTGCCGCATACAAAACCCAGTTCGTTCCTGTACGGTCTGGTTTTGCTTCGTAAGAAATCGTCAGTTCTTTCGCGCCTGCAAGAAGTGCCTTTCCGTCTGTTCCTTTAACCGTAAGGTAATTAGAAGAACTTCCATCCAGATAAAGTGCTTTTCCTGCGGCTTCGTTATAGCTGTCTTTTAATGTATAAGTACCTTCTGCCTTGGCATTCTCACTGGTGAATCCTGTACTGTCATCGTTGAAATTAAAGTCTGCCAGTACTTTTTCATCCATTACCGGACCCTCTGTATCATCTTCTCCATAAGCTGCCAGAATTGCTTTCTCTTCTGCTTTGGAAAGACGCATAACGGTACCGTGACGGAATCTTCCGTCCTTGAAGTTCGCTGTTGTTGCAGTAAATTTACCGCTGGAAAGATCGTCTGTTACGAATGCTTTATAACCACTGTTATCTCCCATTGCACACCATTTTCCATCCGGAAGCTGATATACGGTAAATCCTTCTCTTCCATCGAATCCTGCAGAACTTGAAGAACTTCTGGTAACAATTCTCTTCCAGTCTCCGTTCTCACTCTGATTTGCATTGACTCTTACATCGAATAAGTCTTCTGACAATGTGCTGCTCGTATCAATCACTGTATTCCAGTCAGAAGTTGAGAAACGATAGTACTGTCCTTTATCCTGTACAATTGTTGTATCGATGATGTTAACTTCTTTTCCGGAATCCTGATCTTCACTTAACCATACTTTTGGTTCTGAGAATGTATTAAAATCTCTGGTCCTGCATACATACACGCGGAGTGCGTTCTCATCTGTTCCAGCTTTGGACTTGTCACGTGCTGACCAGTATACCAGATAATCTCCGGTTGTCTCATCATAGATTGCTTCCGGTGCCCACACACATCCTGCCTGGTCAAATCCTGCATAGACAAGCTTTGGTTCGCTCCAGTTCACAAGGTCTGTTGATTCCCATACAACCAGATTCTGGCTTGCACTTAACTGATTCCATCCGCTTCCGCCGCTTCCGCCGCCTTCTGCATGAAGGTCAGTTCCAAGGATCCAGTATTTATCTCCGTCTTTAGAGCGGATGATATGTGGATCTCTGACACCAAGATCACTTCCGGATGCATCATTTACAAGGATCGGCTGTGCTTTTCCATTTTCATCTTTGTTGAGTTTTTCCCATGTAAGACCGTCTTTACTGTATCCTAAGAATATCTTCTCATAACCGCCGGATGCCTCAAAGAATGTCCAGAGATATCCTGCATCATAATCCGTATCCAGGTTCGCTGTCTTTGGCTGTACCGTTACAGTGAATTCTTTTGTCTTTACTTCTGTTCCGATCGTGATCGTTGCGGTCAGTGTTACCTGCACCGGATCAGATCCTGCTTCTGGACGTGTAACGACACCTCCGTCGTACTTATCGTCTGCTTTTTCGGAACTGTCTGTGATCACTTCCGGATTGCTTGATTTCCAGTCGATCACTGCACCGTGCTTTCCTGATTTTACAAGCGGCAGGTTGCCTCTTACATCATCGGTATCTGTAAGCGTCAGCGCATCATATGCTTCCTGAATGTCTGACGATTCCATCTCACTTTCAAAATCTTCATATTCCTTAGCAATGGCTTCGTCTGACAATACACCTCCATATACACGGAAATTATCGATCCAAGCCTTACTGTACTCTCCGCTTCCCCAGTTAGCCTTTCCGATGTAAAATACTCCGTCTTCTCCGACAATATCCGGAATACTGATATCACTTGCTTCTTCTGCTTTCTTCTCGCCGTTTACATACACGGATGTAGCATTTTCTGATACAACGACATCTACATGTGACCAGTCTGAACCTGCTTCACCTTGTGGTGATGCCGGTCTTGATCCACTGTTCTTATAACGTTCTGCTTTTACTTTGCCGTTTTGCTGCATTACTCCAAGATACTGCTCACTGTTATATTTCTGTGTCCCTGTATCTGCCGCTGCATAACAAAGCCAATTTGTACTGGTCCGTTCTGCCTTGGTATCGAATGAAATCGTAACCTCATCCTGACCTTTCAACAGACTACTTCCATCTTCGCCTGTTACTTCCAGATAATTCTGACCTCCATCCAGATAGAGTGCAGTATTGTCTCCGATTTTGGTCTTGATCTGGCAGTTGCCATTGACCTTGGCTACCGCATTGGTTCCTGTGATCACACCATCCGAAGCCTGCGAATTAAAATCAAATTCCGCAAGAAGATCCGGTTCTGTTTCCGCTGCTGTCACGGCTGCAGCCGGAAGTACGCCGCCGGTCATTGTTGCTGCCAGAGCTACTGCAATTCCCTTTTTTACACTTTTCCTCTTCATGATTTCCTCCTTTTTATAGATTTTTATATATTATATCTGCTTTCATTTTTTATAAAAATGTAGTTTCTTTTGAATTCTGTTTGTTTTCTTTTGAATATAATCCTGCATGCAAAAAAATGGGTGGATTTTGTTGTCTGTCCAATAATCTTTATACTTATTTTACTGTCAGAACGGCTGCCTCAGATACCGTGATTCTTCCGTCTGTTCCGGTTACCACGCAGCGGTATTTCTGGCCGTTTCTCCAGCTTCCTGCTGCCACTTTGATCGTCTCTGTCTGGTTGCCTTCCATACTTGAAGTTCTCCATTTTTCAGATCCTGCATTGCAGTATTCCCACTGGTAAGTCAAGCCTTCTCCGGTTGCTTTTACCGTAAATTCTGCAGTCTCTCCTACAATGCCTTTGTAGTCAGACGGATCTGTCACGATTGCAAGTTCCTGCTCTGTCTTTTTCACTTTTTTAATTGTGATCTTGTATGCCTGCTCCGTCTTGTGATCCTGTGCTTTACTTGTCAGATTTACAACAGTCTCTTCGCCGGTCAGTGTAATATTTCTCGGATGTTTGTCATCGATCAGGACATCTCCTACGTATACAAGTCCGCTTTCTTTCTTTGGTGTTGCTGTCATTGCAACTGTCTCTGTATCTTCCGGCACTTCCAGTACATACTCTGTTGTATCTTTATCATATGCCGGCGTCATAGTTCCTATATCAAATGAAAGTGCTGATAAAGAAGCATCGGTATCGTATTCTTTTGCTGAAGAAGTGCTGATACCATACAGTCCACCTACATAACTGTTTTTTCCTGCAATTGCCTGGAATTTTACTGTGATCGTATCGGATCCTTCCGTCAGATATTCTGCAGGTATCTCTGTTGTATCTACATAGAACGTATTCTTTCCCGCATCTGTATTGATCGTAACCGTCTTCAGTTTCTTTCCGTTTACGTAAAGGTCAAATGTTCTTCCACTGTCTCCGGAATAATATGTACAATTAAGATAGTTTGCCTCTGCTGATGGATCGATCTTAAGATCATAGCTGAACCATCCTGTATTCTTTTCTGCATGACTGTATCCTTTTCCGCTGTATACACCTACAGATGTATTCTCGCCCTGCTGGTTCTTCGCAGCTTCTGAGTTATTGTCATCGAACGTATAGAGATAATCTGTGCTCATCTCTGTATCTCGGATCGATTCCTTATTCTCCAGGATACGGTCCTGTGAAGACTTGGAATCTGCTTCTTCCATGTACATATACAGGCCATAACGTTCTTTGTAACGCATATAATGTGGTGTATAGATCAGGTTTTCAGATTCAGAATCTACATTTTTCAGCTTGAACTGTACCTGTCCGTCTGCACTGTCTTCGATTCTCACCATGTTCTTTTCCAGATTCTTAAGCCATGTCTCTACAGAATCACTTTCTACTGTGATAACTGTCTGGCAGGAAGAATCATAAGTTCCTACTCTGACAAGAATTCCGTTCGGATTTGATGCCTCGATGTTGTTCGTAGAAAGTGCGCTACTTAATACGACCGGTCCGTACTTGAATGCTACCATGTTGCTCTTATCCGGCATGGTATATGCGGTCACTTTCATCGACATCTGGTATGTGATCTCATCACCGGCTTTGACATCTGCGATTACAAAATATCCATTCTGTTCTTCTGCCTTCACGGTCTTACCATTGACAGTGATCACTGCATCTCCTGCGATCCAGTCCGGTTTTCTGAGCTTCAGGTCTGTTCCTTCTGCTACCTGTCCGCCATCTGCTGCAGATACCTGTAACGTGATCTTGTCCTCGTTCGGCATATTTGCAATCTGTTTTAATTTCAGATTATGTGTATCATCTTTCAGTTCTGAGGAATAGAACATCTGCACTGCAACGCTGTCTTCACTTACGGTGTAAATATTATCTCCCAGTTTGGAGAAGTTCTCCATACCGGTTCCTGTACAACACCAGAACTCATCGAATGGTCTGTTGAATACTTTATTGTATCCAGGTGCCATCGGCTGGAAATACATCGTTGTTCCTGTCTCCGGATTCTGTGAAGAAAGGATTGCATTGGTATACGTTGTCTCGAAATAATCCATGTATTTTTTATCACCGGTCACCTGATAGAGCGCTTTTGAAAGTTTTAACATGTTATACGTATTACATGTCTCACATGTCGTACTTGCATCATATTCACTCTTGGTTGCGTCATATCCGATCTTATCTGCCGCATGGAAATGTTCAGACTGACTATTGCCTCCGGTTACATATGTATGATGGTCAACCGTGATCTGCCAGAAGTTCTCTGCTGCTTTCAGGTACATCTCCAGTGATGACTTCTCACTGTCGGACAGCGAATTATAATAGTCCTCATTCTCTGTCAGGACTGTATATCTCTTTAATGCACCGGTCAGTTTTGGAATCGTCGTGTTGGCATGTAATCCATTTAATACATCCTGATTATTGGCAAGCTTTTTGAAAAGATCAGTCTCGTCAAAATACTGTGCCGCTGTCTTGTAATGATCATTGCCTGTGATGTTATAAAGCTCGTATAATGCTTCATTCATTCCGCCATATTCGGTACGGAGCATCTTGTTTTTATCAGTCAGTTTACTCAGACGATTGTTCAGATATTCTCCGAATCCTTCCGCAACACTAAGCGCTGTTTCCTTGATTTCCTGATCATCGACGTTCTTTGTCACATCGATCAGACCTGCAAGTACTTTATGAAGATTATAGTATGGAACATATACGGTATCACCGCTGACCTTCTTGGTATTGGCAAGATTTACACCGTCTTTGTCCTTCAGCCACTCTTCCGGGAATGGAGATACGTATCCGGCACTGTCCGGATATTTTGCCGCATAAGCATCCTGGCATTCTTTTAATCCGTCCACTGCTTCTTTTATCTCTGTCTTTAATGCAACTTTGGTATCTCCGTCCGCACTCAGATATGCCTGTGAAAGTGCTGACATATAATGTCCGAATGTGTGTCCGCGGAAGTTATTGCCATGACTTCTTTCCCATCCTTCGTATCCGGAATCAGTCTTCGGTGTCAGTCCGGATATTTTGTAGAATTCATACAGGAATTTCTCTGAATCCAGGCTTAAAAGATATTCGTCTTCTTTCTATGCTGCATTTACAAGATAATCATCTTCCAGTGTCACATCGCCCATGATGCTGCTTGTTGTAATATTGATCTCCTGTTTTGCTGTTACGGTTACTTTATAAGTCTTCGTTACTTTCTCGCCATTCAGGTAAGATGCTTCTGCTGTCAGTGTTACCGTCACGTCCTTCTCACCCACACCCGGTCTTACAACAGTTCCGTCCGCTGCAACCACTGCTTCATTGTCTGATGACCAGCTGATCACAGAACCACTTTCTCCTGTTGTCGGAAGAGAAAGGTTCTCCTGCGTCGTCTCTGGAATACTGATCTTGTCCAGATCTGCCTGTGCAACCGCCTTACGGTCAAATGTCTGTCCGGATTCTTCATACAGAGCAATGACCTCCTCCGGAGTTGCCACATCATTATAAAGCTGGTATTCATCCAGGGATGCTTTCAGATATGCACCTTTGTATTTTGGTCCGTTATAACCAATCGACTTTTCCATCGTTGCATCTGAACCGAGCACTCCGGTTGATTCCCCGCTGATACCATAAGTTGTTACCGTGCTGCATTTTACACCATTTCTGTAGAAACAGATCTCTTTGCTGTCCTTATCATAAGTGACTGCAATATGTGTCCACTCTCCGGTTGGCAGGAATTCGCTTCTTTTCCCCGATACAGACACTCTGTACGGCTGACCGTTCGCCTTTGCCGGTCCGACTGAAAGCGTCAGTGGTGTGTTATCATTCTCTGATGAAAGATACCATCCGTCTGTGTACCACTCATTCTTATTCCAGGATAGCAGCTCCTCTCCTTTCATATCTGAATCCGGACGGATCCAGAATGATAATGTAAGATTTTCCGGCTGGAGATCCGTACTGTTACCCAGATTCACATAGGAACTTCCGTTCATCTTCAATCCTTTTCCAACCACTCCGTCCACATATTCCGCTTCTCCGGACGAAAGTGTTCCGTTATTTCCCTTTCCACTGGAATCCTCCAGACTGTTCTCGAATTCCAGATCCAGCACCGCATTCTGAAGGCCTTCTGTATTCTGTTCTGCCCCCGCTGCTGCCGGAGTTACTGGAACGACTGTCATTGCCAATGATAGCGAAAATGCTATCAGCTTTTTCCGATTCATACCATTTCTCTCCTTTCACACTTTACCCTTTTTACAGATATATCAAATTTTTATTATGCATTCCGATTATTTTAAATGGGATTTTTTGTGAATTTTGTGTGATTTTTTATAATTTTACATAATTTTAAAGAGGAGACAAAAAATTCTATCTCCTCTTTAAATAATATTTATTTATCTGTCACTGTCAGAGTTGCTGCTTCAGATGTCACACTTCTTCCATCTGCTCCTGTGATCACGCAACGGTATTTCTGGCCGTTTCTCCATGATCCTGCCGGAACCTTGATGGTTGCTGTGTCGTTTCCTTCCATGCTGGATGTTCTCCACTTGTTAGAGTTCGCATTGCAGTATTCCCACTGATAAGTTACATTCTCCCATGAAGTCTCAACCGTAAATTCTGCTGTCGTTCCTTTGACTGCTTCTACACTTACAGGCTGAACCTTGATTGGTTTCTGCATGGTTACAACAGCTGTCTCTGAGATCAGCTGTTCACCATCTCCGTTTGTTACCACGCAGCGGTATTTCTGACCGTCTCTCCAGTTTGCAACCGGAACTTTTACAGTTGCTGTGTCGTTTCCTTCCATTACGGATGTTCTCCATTTTGTAGAATTTGCATTGCAATACTGCCACTCATAAGTCAGTCCTTTACCTGTTGCTTCTACTGTGAATTCTGCTGTCTCTCCGACAACTCCTTCTACGCTTTCCGGATTCTTGACAATTGCGAATTCTTCTGTTCCTGCAATCTCATCCTCTGATAATGCTCTGTTATAAACCTTTACATTATCATAAGCGCCCTTGAAATATCCGTCAGCACTGTAGAATGATTTTCCAAGATATGCTTTCAGATCTTTTCCAAGATCTGTAACATCTGTTGACATTCCTGTCTTTTCTGCAATCTTTTCGCCATTCAGATATAATGACATCTTTCCTGCTTCTTTTACGATTGTAATATTCTGCCACTCATTCAACAGAGTCTGGTCAACACTCTGGTCGACTCCCTGTTCTGCACTCCATGAACCGGACGTGATCACACTCTTGATGGATCCGGATTTCTGACGCATGAACAGGTATTTGTTACTGTCTTTACCAACTGCAAATGTAAAGAAGTTACCGTCTACCTTTTCCGGTTTTACGTCCATGGAAATGGTGAATTTGTTTCTTCCGTCGAAGAATCCTGTCGGAAGAGAAGCGAATGTTCCGCTTGTTCCATCCAGATATAATACGTTACTTCCGTTTTCTTCTTTTACGGCTGCATTTCCGTTCAGTGTACCGTCATTATTGTGTCCACTAACATCTTTGATTGTTGTTCCATCTGTATTTTCAAAATCATAAGAAAGAACCGGATCTTTTTCCTCTTCTTCTGTATTCTCCTGAACAAGATTGGTTCCCCATTTTGCCATTAAAGCATTGTACTCTTCCTGCGTTACAGGGATTGGTGTACCATGTCTTGCACGGCTTGGCATCTTATAGCTGTCCGGTTTTGTGAATACACCGGAAGACAGGTCATCGGATGCCAGTGGGTAATATCCACCGCCGCCATAGTTATCGACTAACAGACACCACTTACTGTTTCCATCTGTATCCTGTGAGTTGAACTGGAAGATTGTCGGACCTTCTACCCACTGGTTACTGTTCAGGGAATCTGATGCAATATGTTCCCACTTGCCAAGAAGGGTTGCACATCTTTCTACATATACCGTCTTTGTCTTTGCACCGAGGCTGTTCGTACTTCCGCCTTCATTCTTGGTGTATCGGTAGTACATCTGGTCATCGTTATTATAGATGATCGTTGTATCGATACTGGACTGATCCATATCGATATAAACCTGTGGCTCTGTAAATGTGTAGAAATCTCTTGTCTTAGAGTAATATAATCTCTGTTTTGCATAGTTGTCACCAGATACTTTTGATGCCCAGAATACTACATATTCACCTGTCTTATAATCATATGCTGCTTCCGGTGCCCATGTACATCCGGCTCCGATAGAAGCACTTACTTCTACCATACGCTCGTCAGACCAGTTTACAAGGTCTGTAGACTCCCATACCATCAGGCTCTGGCTTCCTGCAGTCTGTGCTGCACCCCAGCCATTTCCACCGTTGATCTTCAGGTCTGTTGCGATCATATAGAACTTATCGCCTTCTGCAGAACGGATGATGAATGGATCACGTACACCCTTTTCTCCAAGTGTAGATGTAAGTACCGGTTTGTTATCGTTCAGATCCTGCCATTTCAGTCCATTCTTACTTGCTGCGAAGTAGATCTGCTCTCCGTCAGAATATCCTTCACCTGCGAAATATGTAAAGAAGTATGCACTGTAATCATCGGCTGTCTTTGCTTTTACTGCTTTCTTAACTGTAAATATAAAGTCTTTTGTTGCTGTTGCATCACCCAGTTTCAGTGTTGCTGTCATTGTAACATCGGTATCTTTATCCGGTCTTGTTACAGTTCCTGCCGGTGTTGCATCATAGCCTTCGTTCTCATGAGACTGTACGTCCACGATTTCCGGCTTATCGGTTGTCCATGTTACTGCAACGCCGTCGCCTGCTTCTGTAGGAAGTGTGATATTTCCATATACAGCCTGATCGGTTGTGTTATATGGAAGTGTCAGGGCTTCTTTTGCTTCTGCAACTTTTGCTTCATCGGAATGATCTTTCTCTGTTGCAGATAATTTGAATGATTTTAATGTTCCCTTGTAAGCCGGGTCCGGGCTGTACAGAGATTTTCCGATATATCCCAGTGCAGTTCCGTCTGTTCCTGCTGAGATGATGTCCTGGATGGAATATCCACTGTCTGTTGTCTCGATCAGTGTATCATTCAGGTATACACTTACTACACCTTCATTGAATTCATATTTTACAGTATTGTAAGCATTCTCTGTAATCTTTCCATCCTGTGCAAGAAGGACTTCTTTGGATCCGTCTTTTAATCCCGCACGGATATTTCCATCTTTGCTGTTACCATTTCCTCCCTGTGTCGGGCAGAAGAATACATAATTTTTTACATTTGGCCATGTGCTGACCTTGTTACCAAGACAGAATAACCACTGGTTGCTCACCTTTTCTGTCTTAAATGTAGCTTCGATCGTGAAGTTTTCTTCTTCGATCAATCCGGCCGGAATCTCAACATATTTTCCGGAATCTCCGGAGAAATTCAGAACGTTTTCCCCGTCTTCTTCTGCGAAATCTGAATCTGTGATTCCCACCAGTTTTGCATTATTTCCGTTACCGGAAATGTCTGTAAGCGTTCCGTCTGCATGTGACATATCATATTCTGCCATCACTTTCTGCTTCGGAGTTCCGCTGTTTCCTGTGTCACTGCTTTCTTCTGCTTTTACAGAAAAAGCCGGAAGCAGTGTCACTGCCATTGCCGCACTCATTAAGAGCGCAAGAAATCGTCTTTTCATAGTTTTCTCCTTTTTCATTTATTTTTCAAAGGGATGGAACTTAAGGCTCTGCCTTTTACGTCCTGTCCCATCCCCCTTGGATTACAAATAAATTTACTGGGTAACTGTCAGTGTCGCTGCATCGGATGTCAGCGTATTGCCTTCTGCGTCTTTGATCACGCAGCGGTATTTCTGTCCGTTTCTCCAGCTTCCAGCTTCCACTTTAATCGTATCGGTCTGATTGCCTTCCATAGAAGATGTTCTCCATTTGTTGGAAGATGCATTACAGTATTCCCACTGATATGTAAGACCTTCTCCGGTTGCCTGCACCTTGAATTCTGTCATGGTTCCCTTTGCTGCATTCACACTTACCGGCTGGCTTACAATAGCCAGTCCGGCCGGAAGCTCTGCCACTTTTACTGCCACAACAGCAGATGTAACTGTCTTTCCGTTTTTATCGGTTACGGTACAACGGTATTTCTGTCCGTCTCTGTATTTCTGTACCGGTACTTTTACGGTGTCTGTCTTGCTTCCTTCCATAGAAGATGCATACCACTTGCTGGAATTAGCATTGCTGTATTCCCATTTATAGGTCAGACCTTCTCCGGTTGCTTTTACTGTAAATTCTGCTGTCTCTCCGATTTTTCCTACATAGTTCTTCGGATTTTCTATAAGTGCAAGTTCTTCTTCGCCACTGTTATCTTCTACAGTTACTCGAACCGTTACATTCTTATATGCATCATTTAACTCTTCTTCATAGCTCATATTCAGGATTGGTGTTCCGTCTGCTGCCCAGTGTACACGTTTTACTCTTGCATGACGGCATGGGTCATACAGAGAGCTTGCACTTGACCACTGACACTGATTCTTGTAACACTCTTCCGAACGTGCATGGTATACGAATACTGCATTTCCATTCTCATCTACAGTGAATGAGTTGTGTCCCGGTCCGTATTCTCCCGGTACGTCTGCGGATGTAAGAACCGGATAAGCAGTCTTTGTCCATGATTCCGGATTCATCAAATCTGCATCTTCATCTGCGGTCAGAAGTCCGATACAATATTCCGGACCTGTTCCGGCTGCTGAGAATGCAAGGAAGATCTTTCCATCGTGTTTCAGGATCGTAGGTCCTTCATTTACACGCTCTACATTACGCTCCCATCCGTATTCCGGAGTTGTAAGCATGATAACTTTTCCCTGGCCTTCCCAAGGTTTGTCCGGGTTAATCTCCTGCATGTAAAGTGCAGACTGTCCGATAATATCTGCCCAGATCACATAATGTTTTCCATTGTGTTCAAAATATGTCATATCCAGTGACATGTGTTTGAAGTATGCGGATTCTTCACTTGTAGCTGCGTGGATCTCTGCAGTTCCGTCTGCCTGTACCCATGAAGATGCATCGTATGGATCATCTCCCTGGCATACCAGGACATATGGCCTGATATTCCAGATGTTGCCGGAATCGCCGGCTGCAAAGAATACATACCATTTTCCTTTGATCTTATGAATTTCCGGTGCCCAAACGTGTCTTGCCATCTTACCTGTAGATGGTGCTTTCCAGATTGTGATTTCTTTTTCCAGTCCTCCTTCTGCGTCTGAAAGTCCCTGGATCGTGTCTGCCTTACGCAGGATAATTCTGTCATAACCGTTGTCCGCATTGTAGAATGCCGGATAAGAAGCTGTGAAATAATAAGCTTTTGTATCTTCGTCATACTTAATCTGCGGATCGGCTCTCTGCTCAATCAATGGGTTGGTGTACTCGGTCTGGTTTACCGTACCATTTACGGTATAAGTACCTGCTTTACTGAAATCAATGCCGTCTGTATTCCATGTAACTCCCATATTGGCAGTAGAACCATCACTGTAATATGCTGTAACGGATTTTGGAAGTTCTACGTCTTCCCCGCTCTTTACAGTTACATCTTTGATTTTACTGATTCCTGTATTAGTTACTTTTGTGAATTTGTTAATAATCTTATCATATTCTGCCTTTGTAACACCGATTACATTGCCTGTTACAGCACCATCCGGAATTGTCTGGATTCCTTCGGCTGTCTTTGCTGTATAATCGTATGCCTGTGGTGCTTCCAGTGTTGTAAGATCTTCTGTCAGGTTCGAATATTTTGCTCCGTTGCATGTCCAGTTCACACGGTATGCGCCGGCTTTTGAATCATATGCGACCTGTGGTGATAACGGATTACCGATATCTGTATTCGTCTCAACCATTCTCTCTCCTGTATAGGTAAGAAGGTCTTCTGAGTCATATATATAGATTGATTTTTTGCTGTTACTCTGTGTTGCTGTGAATCCAAAGCTTCCGTCTGCTTTTCTGAACAGATACGGGCTTGTAAAGCGGATTCCTGTCGTTAAGTTCTTATTGCCGTTATTGGTATCAATGGTTGCAAATAAGATTCCTGTGTTAGCGTTCAGTGCTGTAAAGTTCGCTCCGTCCGTGCTGTATGCAAGATGCAGACTTCCGGTCAGGTCGTTGTTACCGGTTACATAACTCATGATATAGCCGTAGAACTCTTCCATTACTTCAATCTTGAATGGCTTCTCTACGGATTTGCCATTCAGGCTTAAGGTTGCTGTTAATGTTACCTTCTGATTGCCTTTTCCGCTTTCCGGTCTGGAAACGATTGCTCCCGCATCGGAAAGAACACTGTCATCAGATGATTTCCATGTGATCGTGCTTCCGTATTTTCCTTCTTCCGGAAGTTCTATATCTTCGGAAATGACTTTCGCAAGCTTTAACTGTGCTGCAGTTTCTGCAAGGTCTTCATCCAGATTCCATGGAACAACAGTTACTTCGAATTCTTTCGTTACTGTATAACCGTTCAGGCTTAAAGTTGCTGTCAGTGTGATTGTCTCAGAAGTCTTTCCTTCTTCCGGACGTGTTACCTTTCCTTCTGCAGTGATCACAGAAGCTTTGCTGGTCTCCCAGCTTACGCTCACACCATTCTCCAGTGTTGCCGGCAGTGTAAGGTCTTCTTTTACTGCACTGGTATCACCGATGGAAAGTCCGTCTTTTGCTGCTTTTAATACTTCGTTATAGTAATCGCTTTTTACCTGTTTGTAAGACTGTGCTCCATCGTAGATCTTTACTTCTCTGACACTTCCTTTATAGAACATATCAGAATAAGAAGATTTTCCGATGTATGCAAGAAGGTCTGTTCCGAAGTTCTCTACTTTGTTCGTAATTTCTACTGTACCGATCTTCTGATCGTTGTAGTATCCGGTAATGCTGTTTTCTGTAATAACAGTTGTGTATTTTGCCCAGTCACTTCCCGTCTTCGGTCCTGCAATACCATATGCGGAATTTGTCGGAGAGATACCATATTCTGTATTGTACGGTGCCGATTCATTCACACTGTTTGTAATAACGGACTTCATCTGTCCGCTTAAGTTTGCCGGATTTAAAAGCCAGTACTGTGTCGGGAATCCTTTGCTGTTCTTGTCGTTTCCAAAGAACATTGCCGCATAGTTACCGCTTCCTGTCTGGTTCTTAAGCCATGCAGAGATTGTAACGGTATTCTTGCCGTCGAACATTCCCTGTGGAAGTTCTACATAAGCTGCGTCACTTCCGGATGCTCCGCCTGGGAGTGAAAGGCTTCCGTCTTTAAAGCTTCCGTTCTGTCCCTTAAGCTGTGCATCTTTGTCATTTCCGGATGCGTCTTTCGTATCCTTTTCCAGTGGATAGTAAGCAAGATACGGAACATCGGCTGTCTGTGCTTCTGCTACCAGAACTGTGAAGTCCTTTGTAACAGTGTAGTCATCCACAGATAATGTCGCTGTCAGCGTTACTTCCTGTGTTCCTTCTACATCCTCGCCTCTTGTAATCTCACCTTTTTCATTCAGAATCTCCGGATTGCTGGAAGACCAGCTGATCTTTACGCCGCCGTCAGATGTTGGCAGCTGGATGTCATCCGTGATCGCACTGTCATTGGCAATCGTAAGATTCTCTTTTGCCATCTCAAGTGCCTCTCCAGCATATAATTCTTTTACCTGTGCTTCGTTCAGTTCGTTTTTATAAATGGCAAGCTCTTTTACGCCGCCTTTATAAAATTTGTCCGGATAAGAAGATTTTCCAATATATGCAAGAAGATTTTCTCCAAAATTTTCTACCTTATTGGATGTCTTCACAGTACCAATCTTCTGGTTGTTGTAATATCCGGTAATGCTGTCTTCTGTGATTACCGTTGTATACATTGCCCAGCTGCTGTCCGTTGCCGGCCCGCTGATTCCGTTAGCGGAATTCGTCGGAGTGATTCCGTATTCCGTATTCCACGGGGAACCTGCTGATACCGAATTGGTGATGACACTCTTCATCTTGCCACCCTTACTTGGATTCAGCAGCCAGTACTGTGATGGATATCCGCTGCTGTTCTTTCCAGTTCCAAAGAACATTGCCGCATAATCTCCGGCACCGGTCTCATTCTTTAACCATACGGAAATGGTCAGTGTATTCTGTCCGTCGAACATTCCCTTTGGAAGTTCCACATAGCCGGCACTGCTGCTTGCTGCTCCTCCAGGAAGATACAGGGCTCCGTCTTTGAACTCTGCGCCCGTTCCTTTCAGTTCTGCATTCTGCGCCATCTCATTGCCCGAATGATCCTGCACGTCTTCCGTGAGCGGATAATATGCAAGATATTCGAGACTCTCATTCTCTGCCGTATCTGACAGAGGAGCCGCCTGGACTACACTCGATGCAAGCATAGCCCCAAGCAAAGTAATCGATAATAAGCGTCTTATCTTTCCCTTTTTCATAAGCTCCCTCCTTATTATTTTACGCTGACTTTAATCTTCGCCAGCCCTTCTTTTCCTACCTTTGCAAATACAAACGTAGATCCTTTTCCAACGGCCGTGATCTTTCCATCTTTTACGGTTGCCACTGTCTTATCCGCACTCTTCCAGGTCATCTCTTTTCCCTTTGGAGTTACAGTCGCTTCCACCGTTTCGGAAGAGCCTTCCTTTAGTGTTACTGCCTCTTTTGAAAGTGTGATCTTCACCGGGTTAGTGATACAGTCTACTTTCTTATTGATCGCTTCTACCGCATCTGTATCCACCGTCGGTACTTTTGAAAGACTGTCTGCCCGGATCAGTGCCTGATTCAGACTCTCTTTCTGGCTGTCTGTCAGTGTGTTATCTTCCAACTGATCTTTGATCTCGTTTTTAATATCTTCCAGCTCTCTCTTATCGCAATCGATATAGTCAATCTTATGATAATTATCCACTGTCGGATCTGCGTTGTAGGTATCGATCAGAGTATTGTATTCTTCTGCCGTAACAGGGATCATCCCTCCGTGGCATCCTACATCGCCGCCAGTTCTTCCGTATCCGCTTGTCAGTTTCTTTACGCTGTCCGCTTTCGAAAGATCAGTTGTTGTATATGGTTCATACCGTACACTGCTGCTGCCATAATAGTCAATCATGATGCACCATTCGTCACGGTCATTGAACTTAAACATCGTCGCCCCCTCATAGGCTCCTTTTTTTGCTTCCATGTTCTTCTGGGAAATGTATTTGAAATGGTTTCCTGTACTTTCGTCTTTGAACCAGTTCCATACTACTTCCGCTTTCTGGAAGTCATTTAATCCGCTCAGATCTCCAAGGCTGGAATAATTTTTCCCATTCATTGTATATGGAGTGATCCTGTTCGGATTTGAATTGTCATAATCAACATCTGTGTCTAATACTGTATCCGCACTCATAAGTTCGATGTGGTTATCCGTCTCATCTTTTACGACACGGTACAGTGTTCCATATGGATTTCCGTCTTCATCTGCTACCCATAACTGAGATGTGTCGATATTGCCGTATCCGTCATTCGATGATACAAGCTTGCCCCATTTCTGATAGAAGGCTTCTTCCTCATACATCTTGGTCGGTCCGAAGGTCTTGAAATCTTTTGTCTCGTTACAATATAATCTGTTTCTTGCATATCCCTCTGTTCCCACACGGCAGGACCAGTATACAAGATAGTTGTCTTTTTCCGGATTGTAAACTGCTTCCGGTGCCCATGCTGCCCCGGCATCAATCTCGCTTCCTACATCAATGTATCTTCTTTCCCAGTGCACCCAGTCTTCCGTCTCATATACGAAAAGTTTTGTACTTCCGGCAGTTGACATCGTTCCCCAGTTTCCTACGGAATTGTTGCTCAGATTGCCGCCGTACTTGGATGCCATTGTATTCAGGTCTGTTGCCAGGATCCACACCTTTCCGAAATCTTCTTTTCTTGCACCTCTGATAAGGTAAGGATCACGCACACCCTGATCATTCCCTTCAAATGGGAATAATACCGATGCATCTCCAGATGTGGTTGACTTTATATCCGTACCGGCTTTCACTGCGTAGTTGTGTGTGCCCACAGTCTCAATATCGTCCGCATAATCGGTTCCCACTTCAAACAATGGGTGAAAACCATTCAATGCTGTCCAGTTCAGTCCATCTTCACTTAAGAAGAAATGAAGCTGCTGTACATCGGAACCTTTTACATTACCAAAACACACATAGACATATCCGGCTTTGGTATCTGCAGAAGTTCCTTCTGCGATCGTCAGATCAAAGCTCTGCTTTGTCGTGTCACTTCCATTCGTGACCGTTGCGGTCAGAATAAATTTGTAATTGCCCTTTCCTGCATATGGGCGTGTTACTTTTAACTTATTTCCCTTTACCGATACATATGCAGGATTGGCATCTCCTACACTGTAGCTGATCTTTGCATCCGGTGCACCGTCAATACTGTCCGGGAGTGTAAGATCACCGGTCAGGAGCTGATTGATCTGCGCTTCTTTGATTGTAAGTTTTGTATCTGCTGCCATCGCCCGGCTGCCCGCTGCCGGCCCCGCAAGTACGAGGGCCGTAACAGCTGCCAGACCGAAGGAGACTGCTTTCTTTACATATTTTCTTTTCATAGCATTTCTCCATCTGTTTGTTTCGGTTGACGGTTTATTTTACAGTCATAACTGCCACATCTGAAACTACGATTCTTCCGTCGGTTCCTGTTATCACGCAGCGGTATTTCTGGCCGTCACGCCATGTTGCTGCAGGTACAATCAGATTATTTGTCTGATTTCCTCCCATGGAAGAAGTTCTCCAGGTATTAGAGTTGGCATTACAATATTCCCACTGATAAGTTGCACCTTCTCCGGTACCTGCTTTCAGTGTGACTTCGAATAATACAGTATCACCTTTTGCTGCAGTTACGCTGACTGGCTGTGTCTCGATCACCGGTGCGGTCACTGCTGCACCAATCGTAACTGTTGCTGTATCAGAAATTACCTGGTTGCCATATCCGTCTGTAATCACGCAGCGGTATTTCTGGCCGTCACGCCACTTTGCTACAGGTACGCTGATAGATGCTGTCTGGCTGCCTATCATGGTAGAAGTTCTCCAGGTATTAGAGTTGGCATTGCAGTATTCCCACTGATAGTTCAGGTCTTTTCCTTCTGCTTCTACAGTTAATACGGCTGTTTCGCCCACCACACCTTTATAGCTTTCCGGATTCTTAGTGACCTTAAGTTCTTCCTTTGCACTGTCTGATCTAACATCCAGTGCTGTCGAATATTCTACGGCATAGCCGTCATATTTTGCTGTAACGATTGCTGTAACGGTTACTTTTCCTTCTTTTAATGCAGTTACGGTTCCATCTACATAAGTAGCTGCACTGTCGTCGCTGGATACATATTCAACATCAACCATGTCCTTTACACTGTCCGGAATTGTAAACAGTTTTTCGCTTTCGCCGACTTTCATTTCTTTCGTGGTCTCCGGTGCTTCCGGATCGATTACGCTGAATGGATCTACATATTCTTCTACATAGGCAAGACCTGCAATGGCTTTGTTCAGTTTGGTATATGCCGTATCTACTTTATCAAAGCTGTCTGCATCTTTTGCTTCCTGAATCGCTTCTTTCAGGCGGTCTGCCGATACGGTTGTACAATATGTTGTATCAATTGACTCTGCGGACTTGATCAAAGCATCCAGTTCTGCACGTTCCAGTGCTTTTACTGTTACTTTGATCTCTTTGGATGCTTCCAGTTCTCCTGATTTTGCTGTTGCGGTAAGTGTAACTTCTTTGGACTCTGCCGGGCTTGTTACGGTTCCGTCTGTTCCGATCACATTCTCATCAGAACTTGTCCATATGATCGTCATGCCGTTATCTTCTGTAGGAAGTGTCAGGTCATATTTTACATTATCCAGACTGTCGTTCTTTCCAAGCAGGTTCTCATCTGTAACTGCTTTTTCCAGTTTTTCCTGGAGCATCTGGGTATAATCTGCTTTGTTCTGTTCCTGTACTTCTTTTTCTGTCAGTGCAATGTCGTATACATTGACTTCATCGACCAATCCTTCGAATTCTGCATCCCAGTTGGTAACTCCAAGATAGATTCCCTGATTTTCTCCGTCTAACGGATCATTGGAATCATGTGTTCCGAGTTTGATGCCATCTACATAAGCAGTTACCTGTCCGCTCTTTCCGGACAGTGTGATATTGTGCCATCCTTCTGTATCAATCTCCGGGGACCAGAATGTAGACCACTTGTAGCCATTTCCATTTTCCCAGATCTTGCATGTGTTCGTTCCGGTCTTTTTACCGGATACTGCCAGCCATTTTTCCGGATTGTGATATCCGAGGAACAGTACGTTCTGGTTCTCTGCCAGTGTTCCGTCCGGTTTTACCCATGCAGATACCGTGTATTCTTTTCCGAGATTCTCTTCATCCAGTTTCAGTCCGTAGTCTCCTAATCTTACGGCCTTTCCGCTCTTACCTTCTTCGTATACAACATCTTTGGAATAAGCCGCCAGCTTTGTTGTAACTGCTGTTGCGTCCTTATCTGTAATACTGTTCGTCAAATTGTCTTCGAAAGAGTATGTTGCTTTCAGGTTTTCTTCCAGTCCACTCTTTACCATTACTTCAGTCACAGCTTCTTTCGTCGTACTGCCAAGCGTAACCTTTGTTGTGATCTTTGTTGTTCCGGCTCCGGTTGCGGTAACCTTTCCAGTCTCGTCTACGGTTGCAATATCCTTATTATCGGTCACATATGCAACAGAAGGATTTGCTTCTTTTACTACCACCGGCATCGTTACTTCGATGTTCTCTTCTCTTCCGACAACCATGTTCAGAGATTTTGTTGCTTCAATTCCGTTTTTTTCAAGAAGGCTCTCTGCTGAAGAATCATCATATAACTGATATACTTCTCCTTCTGTCAGAGTCTTGTTATAAACTTTAATGTCATCTGCAGATCCGGTGAATTCTCCGTCCCAGTTTGTAACACCGACGTAAATGTCCTGGTTGCTTCCGGTCAGTGGTGCACTCGTCTTATTCTCTGCAGTCTTCTCTCCGTCTACGTATACTTTAACATTATCTTTGTCGCCGGTAATTGTTACACAGTGCCACTCTGCACTGAGGTCTTTATTTGCCCATTTCGTCCAGCTGTATCCGTTACCATTTGCCCAGATCTTGGTGGTACTGTTGTTATTTCCATCACCTGCAATAGCCAGCCATTTTTCCGGATTATGGTATCCGAGGAATAATACGCTCTGGTTATCGCTGATATTTCCATCCGGTTTCAGCCACATAGATACTGTGAAGTTATCTCCCAGATCCTGCTGGTTCAGTTTCAGTCCATAATCTCCGAGTTTTACAGCTTTTCCGCCGTTTCTGTCTTCTGTGTAGGTAACAGTTCCGGAATAATTACCAAGACCTGTTACGATTGCAGATGCAGCGGTTCCTCCTTCTACATCATTCTCCAGTGTTTCATTCTCAAATGTCCACTCACCTACCAGTCCGTCCAGACTTGCGGACTTTGCAGCGAATGCCAGATGCGGTGGAACCATCATGGTAATTACGAGTGCACCTGCAAGTGCTGCAGACATTACTTTTTTCCGTTTCATAGCAATTTCTCCTTTCCATCAGGACCTTTTATTTCTTTTTATATGCGGAATCAACAACTGTGATCTGAATATTGTCAGTCTTCTTCTCGCCGTTGTATTCATATGTCACTTTCAGTGTCTTCTTACCTGTCGTTGTCATGTCAATCTTATCTGCATTCGTTGTATAATCCGTAATTTTAACCGTTTTGCCTGTCTCAAGATATAACTGAATACGGATATCGTTTGTCTTCAGTTTCTCTCCGACTGTGTACATACGTTTTGTCTTTCTTGCTTTTCCTGATTTAATTTCTGTATCTGTAGATACAAAGAATGTTGCGTCTTTGTCAGACGGATCCTGTGTCATGGAAAGGACTCCGCTTTTACTTGTCAGATAATAACCCGGATATCTGACACTTTCGAATGTAACACCACTTCCGTTAAATCCTTTTAAGGTACGGAATGTCATGCTCTCGGCTTCGGCAGTTGTTCCTTTTACATCCTGTGACAGTACCGGTGTGATCACACCGTTTTTCGGATCCTGTGCCGTGATATAGAGTCCCGGTTTGTTGTTCGACTCAATCGATACATATTCGTCTTTTTTGCTGGATTTTCCAGGATTGATCTCCCAGCTGCTTTCTTCGCCATCCTTATAGAAATCAACCTGAAGTGCTTTTCCTGTGATCGGATAGTCTGCGTCCAGCAGTGTATTCACGAATGATTTATGAGAAATGTAATTGCCATCGGAATCTGTAATCTGTGATGCTGTTCCGGTAAGTCCTGTTGCGGTCTTTTTGATCGGATCGATCGTTCCGTCTTCATTGATCGTAAATGGCTCACAACATGCAACTCTGCGGTATCCGCTTCCGTGTGGAAGGCTTCCGTCATGATATACAAAATATGTCTGTCCCTTGAAATCAAATACTGCCATGTGGTTTGTGTTGGCTGTTGCAGAAGGTTCCATAATGATTCCACCGAACTCCCATTCATTGCTCATGATGTCATCGGTCGTAGCATATGCCATCTGCTCTCTCCAGTCACATGCAAAGAACATATAGTACTTGCCATAATAATTGCCGTTTTCATCCTTCTGACGGTAATACCATGGTGCTTCCGTATAACTGTGTCCCTGGAAATCGTTGATCTTTCCGATTACGATATCATTTCCTTTGCCATATCCGACAGAAAGATTATCCGGATTGCCATCCTGATCTTTTACCGATATCATATCCTCATTCAATTCACATACGAAGAATCTTGTATTTCCCCATCCCAGATATCTGTGTTCCACACCATTTTCATCAGTTTCGATCCATACAGTCGGGTCGATATCTTCCCATGAATGTACGCTGTTCGGGGTCTGGCTGTTACTTACCAGCGGCTTTTGATTCACATCTTTAAACGGACCTGTCGGACTGTCCGAAACACCGACTCCGACTCCTTTTCCATCTGAAAACTGTGTACAGTAATAGAAGTAATACTTTCCATCAGAACCTTTTGCCACCTGTCCTGCCCAGGCCTCATGGTTATCACCTCCTTTGATATCCGAACTGTTCATGATCTTGCTTTCATATGTCCAGTTTTTCATGTCTTTGGAAGAATAACATCTCCAGTCCGGCATCCAGTAAGACTCATTGCTTGAGGTATCGTGTCCTACGTAGCAATATACGGTGTCGCCGTCAACCAGAACCGACGGATCTCCGCCGTAAAGAATGTCTCCGTTCTCATCAAACCCAAGCATCGGGTTGCCGGAGTTACTCTTTTTCAATGTCTTCGTCTCGACATTGTCTTTCGCATATACCAACGGCGTACACAAAGATATCGATAACACCGCTGCCAATGCTCCTGTTAGTAATTTTTTCATCTCTTACTCCTTTCTTTTTGCTTTTCTTCTTTTTACTTCTTCTCCTTTCTTTTTCGTTTCATATCATATTGACTCGGGAGTGCTCCCATGAAACTCCGATTCTCGAATCCGGATATACTATTCCTTCTCAGTTACACAATACTTCCCCTCTTCTTCCAGAAAAGCATCCTTAAAATGAGACAGCACACCCGTAGCCGGTGTAAATGTCATCTCTCCGAAATAGATTTTCTCATCTGCCAGATATAGATCCACTCGTACAAACGGGATTCCCTCTCCCAGCTTTTCTGCCATACAGATCATCTCTTCCAGCTTATCTGGCCGCTTTACTGGATTTTTGTCAACCTCTGTTCCTTCCACAATATCCAGTTCCTTCCAGTCTCTGTCAAACACATTCTTGTACCTTTTTGCACCTTTTTGATTGCAAACAAGAATAAAGCGGACTTTCCCGTTACTACAGTGAAATTTATAATCCGGGAGTCCGCCTTCTGCTTCTATATATTCTTCACAGATAATCCGGCGCCTTATATCGCGATAATGCATTTCCAGTGATAAATAAGCTATATGAAAACTCAACCAGAAATGCATCATTTTTTTTAATCTTCTCTGTTCTTTTTTATCTAATTTGTTTTTATCCACACATATGTAATTCATATCACAACCATGTGTGGCTTTTAATACGAATTTTTTCGGAAGTCCGTCAAATGAAACTTCTTCTGCTTTGTCATACACACCCAGAAGAGGAACCAATGTATCTTTATATCCCTTTTGTTCCACAAACTTACGGACTTCATATTTATCCGTCAGCAGACTTCTCATCTTTCCATCCGTATTGTATTCCGTCCACAGAATTTTCTCATTCAGTTTCCTCGGACATGACAGATCAATTTTTTTATGGAAATGAATTCTTGTCTGAATCTCTTTCGTCCTCTGGATGCCGAATATCTTACTCATTCCATAGTTCCATGCCATTACAGCTCCTCTGTAACACCATTTCCCATAATAGCCTATCCTACTCACACACCATCACTCCATTTTTAGAAAACCTTCAGTCTGGCCGCATACACCATCCGCAATACAAAATCCGGCATAATCCTGGCAATCTTAAGCCCGGCCTGTACCATCTTTGCTTTCCGGGACAACTGCCCCTTCCACCTCTTCATTGCTTCTCTGGCTTCTGCCTTATTTCCCGCAAGAATACTGGTATATATATATACTGTCATCTTCATATTGTATTTGCGCTGAATCATTGCAAGTTCTTCTTTACTATGCGCAGAATCTTCAAGCTCTTCTTCCAGATTCTTTATAAACGCATCTGCTTTTGCTACTTTTACCCTTGTTCTGGCATTCGCTTCTGCCATCCTGTGATAATTCACACAGACTTCGGAAGAATATGCAACCTTCGGATTATTTCTGGCTACTCTTGACCACAGATCAAGATCCTGTCCGATCTTTTCTCCCGGTCTGAATAATCCGGCTTTTAAGACTGCCGATGTCCGGATCACGGTCGCCGATGTCCAGACAAAATCATAAGCATACTGATAGGTAAGCCAGTAACTTTCAAGACATCCGGTTGCCGGAGTCAGTCTCGCTGAATAATGGCTTTTCCCATTTCCCATATCTACTCTGTACGCAGTGACATACATATCACTTTCCGGATATTTTTCTATAAGGTGATCGATCGTCTTCAGATAATCAGGTTCCCATTCATCATCTGCATCCAGAAATGCGATATATTGTCCTTGCGCATGTAAGATTCCTGTATTTCTTGCAACGGATACTCCCTGATTCTGCTGATGGATGATTGTTATATTTTCACTCTTTATCTTCCTGGCTTCTTCAAGCGAGCGATCCGTCGATCCGTCATCAACCACGATTACCTCATAGTCTTTAAAGCTTTGTTTTTTTACACTTTCCAATGTCATGCGGATACAATTTTCTTTATTATATAAAGGAACCACAACGCTGAATCTCATGCAGTCTCTCTCTCCTTTATCATCTTATACGCTTTGTTTTCTGCTCTGTTTTCCGTCTTGCTTTCTGTTACGACACCTTCCGAACTTTCTTTCATAAAAAGGACTTTCACTGTTGCCAGAATCAGACGCAGATCCATAAGTACCGATGCTTTTCTGATGTAATAAGCGTCCATCTGTGCTTTCTCAATGGCCGGTGTATTATATCTTCCATAAACCTGCGCAAATCCTGTAATTCCGGCCTTTACCTTCAGACGCATTGCAAATTCCGGATTTTCTTCTGTGTATTTTTCTGCCAGCTCCGGTCTTTCCGGTCTTGGTCCCACAATGCTCATATCACCTCTTAACACATTGATAAACTGTGGAAGTTCGTCAATTCGTGTCATGCGGATCCATTTTCCAACCGTTGTAATTCTGTCATCTGATTTTTCTGCCAGTCTTGCTTTTCCGTCTTTTTCCGCATCCATCTTCATACTGCGGAATTTGTAAATTTCAAATATCTTTCCATCTTTTGTCAGCCTCTTCTGACTGTATAAAACAGTTCCTCTGTCCTGTGCTTTGATCAATCCGGCTGTTATAAGCATAACCGGCGATGCCAGGACCAGCCCCACTACCGATATACAGATATCCATCATTCTTTTTACCAGCTCATACACCGGTCTTTCATTCTTATTTCCAATCTGCAGCAGCATAGTACCATTTACAGACACCGACTTCATGCTGCACATCAGTACATCTTCCATTTCTGGTTTCAGATAAACTTCTATTCCATTTGCAGCACAATACCGGAGAATCTGATCCTTCTGTACTCTGTCAATTTCCTGCAGGATAACAAGATCCACATCTTTTAACTGTTCTAAAGTCTGCGGTGTAACCTCAAGAACCCGGATCCACATTTTTACATGAATCCAGTCTGACATATGTCTTAAGTCTTTCATTTTCTCAAACATTTCACTGTTTCCATAGAGAACAGCTGCCTCTTTCTTTCCATACAGATGGCACATAATCTGGCTGCTTCCCAGTGTATATATAGCTGCAAATGCAGTCTGTGCCACTAACTTAAGAAGCATCATCCAGATATCATTTATACTCGTTTTTGTAACGTATCCTGTCAGATATGTAACTGCATCCGCCAGAAACAATGCAAGCCCCTGCGAATATATCAATTCCATGCTTTTCTTTGTCTGTGTTTCAAAAGCTTCATATGTACGAGTCATAAAGCAGTATACAATTACAAAAAGAAGTAGCTGATACAGCATATCTTTGCCGGATATATATCCGGTATGCCCCCCCACAAAGATAAAGGCCATTCCTGCAATATTAAAAACTTTAAACAGTCTTTCCATTACATATTTTCCCATAGCTGCATCCCTTCTTCATCATACGTTAACTATTTGCTGATCGTAACAACATTTCCCTGATCGCCTTCTGTTAACACAACGTTTCTGTCTTCGTAACTCCAGCTTGTCTTATCGGCTTCCTCAGTACCATCCGCTCCAAGCTGTTCTGAAATTGCATTAACCAGAGAATCTTTTGCAACAGACGGGAATGTAAGCTGCGCACTTGCTACATTTCCATCTTTGCTTTCTACAACAATCTTTACATCTGCTCCAAATAACTTTGTATCATAAGAAGCTGCTGCCTCTTTTGCTCCCAGAAGTGCAATCATATCCGCATCTGCTCCTCCGACTTTTGTCACGAGATCAGCCATCTGGAATGTATCTTCTGCAACATTTAACGCATCAGAGCTTTCCACTACTTCACCTGCATCCTGTGATTCTTTTTTGGAATCTTTGTCCTCTTTCTTTTCATTGCTTTGTGTTGTCTTCTTGTCTGGCTCTGCTGCTTTTTTATTATCTGAACCGCCACATCCAACTATGGACATTACAACAATTGCTACCGCCATTAACATTGCAAAACATTTCTTTTTCATTTAAATTTCCTCCTTCAACCATATATTTTGCACAATTTAATTATGATAAATGATATATTATCTGGCATTTTTTTACAGCAGTATTATTTGTGAAATTTTTACACTTTTTTATTCATTTTTATTGTCAATGTGATTTTTTTTGATTTTATGTTGATTTTTTTATACTATTGACTCAAATATCATCTGATGTAATATCGAGACAAATTTAGAAATGATGTCAGAATCGCTTCTGTGGAGCCGATCTTATCTGTTTAAAACAAAAAGAGTGATAATACGAAGATTTCATTGTATTTATTATAATACTGAAGCTGCTTGATCTTCGTCGTAATGACCATTGTCCTTGCTCCTGCCAGGAAGATGACCGCACTGATCGTTACCATCGCATTGATAAAGTAATAGCTAAATACACTGATGATCGTTGACAGAGCATTCGGTGTCACAACACGGATGATCGTCTTGATCCAGTTATCTCCCATCAGCATCGCTGTCGTTTCCCAGGAACCATTTAACTTCGCCAGTGATTCCTTCATCATCAGATACGGTGTCGAAAAATAGTGGATCATGTTACAGAGAACAAGGATCAGGAATGTACTTTGCAGACTGGTTCCCGAAAAACAGAACAGGAACGCAAGTCCAAGTACCATTCCGGGAATCGTATTCGTAATCAGTGCAATTCCCTCGATCACTTTTTTAATTTTTCCGGCACATGACTTCTCGCTGTGACCAGCGCACTTCCATATGTCAGAAGCGTTCCGAACATAGCTGTGAAAAATGCTACATAAAGAGAATTCACATATACATTGGAAAGTTCCGTATCTTTCAGCACGTTTGCTACATTTTTCATCGTAAAATGTAGTTCATACGGCCACTCTTCTACAAATGGCACAATGAAGATCACTGCAAATCCGTATGTGATCGTCGGAAGCAGCATCGGAAGCATCGCAGCCATTTCGATCAATTTTTTCAGATACCGGTTCACATTCGTATAATGCACGGTATATGCCATCAAAAAAATCAGAACTGTCGTTACCAGTGCACTACTTCCTGCAATCAGGAAACTGTTCTTTAATGCTTTAAGAAATCCTCTTGTCTGAAAAACTTATTTATAAAATGCTGTCGTAACTCCCTATTCACCAATCACAGATTTTCCCAGAAGTCTGACAATCGGAATAATCAGAAATGCCGCAAAAAGAATTGCAATCAATACAAATATCAGTTTTATCTCTTTTTCTTTCTTCGTCTTCATCTTCTATTACTCCACTATGCCAGATTTTCCTTTTTTTCCTGATCTTCCTTATGAAATAATGTATAAATATTGTTCTTCTTTATTTCCAGCTGATTCAGAATAAATTTTTTTACAAACTCACTTCCCGGATGATTGATGATCTCCGACGGACTTCCATACTGGGCAATTCCACCCTTTTCAAGGATCAGCACTCTGTTGGAAATGGTAAGTGCTTCTTCCGGATCGTGTGTTACAATAATTGTTGTCAGATGATATTCTCTTGCAATCTATATAAAATCAAATGTTTTGATTTCCAGCATAAAACCCATCACCGGCATCCTCTTTTGCATGCTTAAACTTGTAGAAATCCTACAGAAATCCATTTACTTATGATTTCCATCTGTCATTTACTCTTTTATAAGGATAACACATTCACAGACTATACTTATGTTAAATCTTGGTAAATCTTCTTAATAAATACGCAATAAAAAAACAACCAACATATCGTTGATTGCTTCTTATCTTTCATATACCTTCAAAACTGCATACAAGAAATATTTTCTTCATCCTACCTATCACCTTGCTTGGTCATGCCCTCGACCGATTAGTATCAGTCAGCTCCATACATTACTGTACTTCCACCTCTGACCTATCTACCTCGTCGTCTTCAAGGGGTCTTACTACTTACGTAGGGATATCTCATCTTGAGGGGGGCTTCACGCTTAGATGCCTTCAGCGTTTATCC
>ERZ857745.180-NODE-180-length-99996-cov-7.696671_pt1 | contig 99996 bp, 96 predicted proteins | sample MGYA00519699_ERZ857745 | MGnify/ENA primary metagenome ERZ857745 (study PRJEB31778, sample SAMEA3449357) | human gut metagenome | biome: human gut; feature: human-associated habitat; material: faeces | place: United Kingdom | collected 2010/2012 ... | reverse complement strand
ATGTTGTTAATTTTTCAAGGTTCTTTATGTTTTCGCCTCTCAGCGACAACTTCTATATGTTATCACATCTGAAGTTCATTGTCCACAACTTTTTTATCTTTTTTTCAAGACCTTTTCGGTTGCTGATGTCCGACCTCTTCGGCGACAACTTCTAAATATTACCACACCGGAGTGTGTATGTCAACAACTTTTTTCATTTTCTTTGTCATCATATTCCAGTGACAGAAGAAGAAAATCGATGTTAACTTGTGCCGGTCACAACCAGCAAGTGAAACTATACTAAATATCTCCCAATATGTCAATAACTATTTTCAAAAAAATGTTTTTATCGTACAGATATGTGAGAACCTTGCTGTCGTGTACCATTTCCAGCATCTGCGAAGCCACTGAGAATGCTGACAAAAACGTTATGAGAACCATTGCGATCCATATACACAACACAGCCTGTGCAACGCCAAAAACAAGTCCTCCTGCTTTGTCCAGTCCACCGACCACGGGGATACCCGACAGAACATGCGATAACGCAAGAGCTATCAGCACGAGCAGTAGCACCACAAATATGGTTAACAGATAAGACAGTCCGTTCATGACCATATCTGTGAGATAATCCACAACATATGCCACATAGTCTCCGATCGCCTTTCCATTTATCTTGTCTCCGCCGTTACTGCGTATGTAGTTCTTCACGATCTCCGGCAGTTCTGTATGTTCTAGATAATCTTCTTTCTCATAGACAGATACACTTTCACTGATATCTTCCACTCCTATGCTCCGCTCCACCTTCTGCCTCACGGTGTCTCTGAGTGGTGTATGCTGACAGAGGAACTGGTTTACATACGGATTCAGCACATTTGTCAGGATCACCGCTCCTACTATGCCCACTGCACTTACCGCACTTTTGATGAGACCTCTCCTGTATCCGATAAGGGCGCACAGAAGAATAACCGCCACAGACGCAAGCAACATCAGATTCATATGTGCTTCTCCTTTCTCTTACATGCCCTTGAGGGCAATAGTCTGCGTCTCATTTTCAAATATGACCACATACTCCTCCTCGTTTGAGTCCGGCACAACATTTACAAGATTCTTGGTGAATGAATAATTAAATTTCATACTTCCATTAAACCTGATTATACTGCAGTCCATATCTCCCGTGACTATTATCTCCTCTTCAGTTGCATATATTTTGTCAAATGCATTGTCGTAGTCCACTTCAGCCTTCAGCGCACCCTTGTTGTCATATATATATATTTTGTATTTCGCCTTTGAGGCAGAATCCGAGACAGCAATATAACCCACGCAGGAAGAATTATAGAATACGCCCTGCATCTCCCTGGATCTGAGATCTATAACAGCTCTCTCCTCCGGTTTCTCCGTCATAGTGTATGTTCTTATATCTTTATTACCAAAGCATGCAATATTGTCATTATCTGTAAATTTCACGATAGGATACAATGCATCATCCACTGTATAGCTTCCCATCATACGATCAGCATTCTCATTCTGTCCAACCGAGCTAAAATTGTACATGGCTATCACAGACTGTACCTTTGTGCCCTGTATCTTCATATAACTTGTGACCAGCTTCTGTCCATCGTTCGATATGTCTATATCCATAGGGTATCCACTTTTATCTATCGTGGTCTTGAGCTCATAGATCGTGTTGCTGTCCTTATCGTATCCATTGATATAATTGCAGTCTTCTCCCACAAGTACAAGGGTGTACACTCCCTGCTCTGCAATATCAACATTTGAGATGTCGTAAGCGAGAGTCTGACGGCTGACTTCGCCGTCAACATTAAACACATACACATCTTTACCGTTCATATCCGCAACTATCGCGTAGTTTCCGCACACCTCTGCGTGTGGCATCTTCATCGCATAGCTCACATCCCACTTTGTCACGCCTTTTTCATCTATGTAAGATGCACCGTCCTTGGTCACCTTCAGCACATTTCCCGCAAATACCGTGTAATCTGCTATATTGTCACCTGATGTTTCCGTCGCTGACACCACATCATACTGAGTGTATGTCTTTATCGCATTATATCTCAAAAGTGCAGTGACAAGTCCTAGCACAACCACAATTGCTGCGATAGCGAGGAGCATTTTGCCTTTTTTGCCCATGGTACGTTTTACTTCAATGACATTATCCCTGCCATTTGCAAGGCTTTCCTCGTCCATATCATCTTCTGTCTGATTCTGAACTTCCTGTTTTTCATCGTCTCTGCCCGCAGCAATTTCCTTATCCGCAGTTTTTTTCTTTTTGGTTAAAAATTTCATATCCGTATTCCTTCTGTTCTTTATTCACTATAAAAAAACATGGTAATTATAGCATTTTTAATCTGTATAGGGAATAACCAATTTCTGGCCCTCATATATAGGTTCATCTATCTTCAGGCCATTTACCGCCGCTATACTCTCTGCGCCATCCTGCGTTCCGTACATCTTTATCGATATACTCACAAGAGTGTCCCCAGGTTCAACCACATAGATGCTCTCCGTATCCTCCGGCACAGAAGGTATCTCTGATGTTACAGCTTCATCTGAAACACTGTCCGAAGTGTATTCCGAGCCATACGAAGTTCCCTCCACCGAAGCACTTGTATTCTCCGCGCCTTTCGCCACTGATATATCCTGCGATCCATTTGCTTTCTGTGCCATCTCTGTATCCTGCACCCCTTCCGCATTCTGAGTTGCCTCCGTGTTCTGTGATCCCTGCGTATTTTTTTGTGTATAGGCATCTCCGGATGCAGCTCCTCCCACTGTTTTCTCAGCACCGGCCATGGTGTCTGCACTGTTCATGAACACCTGAACCTCACCTGAATGTTTTGCCTTTGTCAGCCTGTCCGTTATCTGCCCCACTGTATCCGGGGATATGTACCACAATGCGCCAAATGACACCGCACATACCGCAACAAAGCACGCCGCGGTTGTACCCCAGCTTCTCTTCTTCCGGTTCTCCGTCTGTTTCCCCCTCTCTCTGAAGTTTTCAACGACCGTCTTATCCTTTATTACCACACTGTCTGTCGCAGATTCCGCAGTCTCACGCTTTCTGCTGATTATGTAGTTCTGCATTTTCTCATTTCTCACATAATATATATAGTATCCCTTTTCCCTCATAAGGGTCCCGTGATCGTAATAATAAAATGCCTCCTCACACTCCAGTGCATCCATAAGGAACAGGATCTTTCCCTCACCCGGGAAATTATCGCGGTGCAGCCTTTTCATCTGATCGTTTATCTCTGCAGAGAAACCCATTCTGGACAGGAACCATCCCACGATTGACAGGTCATCGAAGTATTTGTTTATCTCCGCATATATCCCGCTCCACTCGCTGTCACCAAATTTTATCATGGATATGTCAAATTCAAGATTCTGTGCATCCACTGCGCCGCTGACAAATATCACCTTTGTGCCATTTTCATCATATACTTTTCCGAGAAGTATGGCTCCACGGCAGTTCATATTGCCCGGCGATGCAATTCTCCTCAGATATGTCATGACATAGTCTTCTACATATATCTTGTAATTTCCCGGGGCATTTCCCACCTGTCGTATATTCTTGGGCAGCTCATATTTCACCCTGTCGCTTGACCTCATCATCTCATTTGCTTCATCATATACTATCTCTATCATTCACCCGACCTCCTATACTCTTAAGCATCAGCCCTTACAGCTCCGCCAACGATGCATGAATAATACCATGTTGACAAGACGCTTTTTTAGGAAATCATGTCATTTGATGTGTGTAACTGCGCCCTATATTCCAGCCTATTACGACCTATATCTACAGGATCACGTAAATGAGCGCTTTATGAATCTATTGTGTAAACTTTGATAATCTTGGAAATACTCTATACTATAAAACACAGGCAGGGTATTGATATGATAAAAAAGAAGCAGCGACAAACAGAATATTTTAATCCAAATGACATTCTTGCCTGCCGTGCGCTTTCAACCAGAATATCGGATTTTCTGGCAGACAGCGGGCAGCCTTCTGACAGCACCGTGGTTTTATGCATAGGAACCGACCGCGCTACCGGTGATGCTCTCGGCCCTCTGACAGGCAGCTTTCTGACAGAGCACAACTGTCCTTTCAAAGTGTACGGAACGTTAAAAGCTCCGGTCCACGCCCTCAATCTGCGCGATACCATACACCATATATACGACCTTTTTGTCTCCCCCGCCATCATCGCCGTCGACGCATCCCTTGGACGTCCTTCAGATGTAGGTATGATCACGCTCTCTAACGCCCCCCTGTACCCCGGAATCGGTGTAAATAAAAAACTCCCGGCGATAGGAGATATCTCCATCACCGGGATTGTAAATCTGTCTGGAAAGCCAGGTATGAGTCTTCTTCAGAGCACCAGGCTGTATACCGTCAGCAATATGGCACGCTTCATCTCTGACGCCATACTGTCATCATCGACACACTGACTAGCTCTCTCCCTTATAAACCTCTATGGCGCCTGACACTGTGCTTGCCGTGCCCTCCTCCATGATCGATATAAGATCAGAGAGTTTCTCTTCTGTGAGCAGATCTTTGCCAAGGAATGTGACATAGCTGTCAGTCAGATGGCTCTGCATATCAGCAAGCTGTGACTCCATGGCATTGATCTTTTCCTCGAGCTGCTTCAGATCCGCCTTAAGTGCGTCGATCTTCGGCTGCCGTCTTCCTGTTATCTCATCAGTTATAACCTGTTTTGTATCATTCTCAAATACTTTTATCGCCTCAAGCTTGCGATTGCTTATATCCTCGCGCTCCGCCTCAAGCTCGCTGAGCTTTTCATCATATTTGCCAAGATTATATACACTCTCATCCTTGTCTCTTGTTATCGAGTTTCTGATGATCCTTATCTGCTTGTTGTTGGCGCGGACCTTGTTTCTTATCCGCCTGCCCTCATTGACGATCTCAAGATTCTTTACCTTGGCAAGATTGAACACTATGAAATATATGATAAATTCTGCTATGACAATCGCCTGACTGATCACCACATACGTCAAAGTGTGAACTCCGGTCTGGTATATGGTGTATGAAAGCGCCACGCATACAATCGCCGGTATACATCCGCAGAACAGGAGTATAAGCAGTATAAGCTTAAACACGTCGCCTGCTCCGCACGGAGCGAACATACAGTAGAAAAAGCCCGTATTGCAGAAGCCCGATACATTGTTCTGCTTAAACAGCTCCTTTGCCTTGAGTCTGAGCTGTCTGTTGCTCTCGTTGAGGGAGGCCGTCTCGCTCTCTATTCGGTTGCCCATACGCTCCGTCTTCTTCTTATCTTTTTTTGACTGAAGCTGCCTTATCTTGGCTCCGTTCGCCGAAAGCTGCTGGTCGTATCCATCCTCTATCTCATTCTTTCTGTTTTTCAAGGTTGAACTGATCTCATCAGAAAGGCCCTTTTCCTCCTGTGAGATACTCCTGCTGGTCTTTCTCTGTGCCGTTCTCGCCTGTTCAAGGTTGTCCTGCACATCATCGATAGCCACCACCAGCTCCCTTGCCTTTATAAGATATTCCTGATTCTCCTGGAAAACATTCTCCGATCCCATACAGTCCTCCTTATGTCTCTTATAATAGTGCATATCAAGTTTATAATATCAAATCGCCTACTAATTAACAACATAATTTTGCAATTTCTGACATATCTGACACATTTCGGATTATATTCTGAAAATACTTTCTTATCATGCACCCGGTCACTATTATTTCACAGTAATTTAATTGAACTCATACTGATTATATTTTATAATTATTACATATGGGCGATAAGCAATATTTATGGTATTTATCATTTACAGAATGGGGCTGTAAAATTACAAATTATATATGACAAGGAGAAGCGGCATGAACATTTTATTTTTTCTTACACCTAAGAGCGATGTAGCATATATTGAGGACAGTTTTTCACTCAGACAGATACTTGAGAAGATGGAGATACACAGATATTCTGCAATACCGATACTATCCAACACCGGTGAATATGTCGGCACCATAACGGAGGGCGACATTCTCTGGTACTGCAAGCGCAATTCGATGAACGCGCTCAAAACCGCAGAGAGCATCTTCCTTAATGATATTCCAAAGAAATTCGAGTACGCCTCCGTATCCATCAGTTCCAACATGGAGGATCTCATAGCCAGAGCCATGGTCCAGAATTTTGTTCCGGTGGTTGACGATCAGAACAAGTTCATCGGCATAGTTACACGAAAGGATATCATCGGTTACTGCTATAAGAAACTTAAGACCAGCGAATCATAAAAAACACCCGGATATGTAAGCATTTCGCCTGCACATCCGGGTATTTTAATGTAATTCAATATATCTTAATCCCTAATTTAATATCTAATTGAGATCTCCCGTTCTGTTGACGGCGCTCACGAGTGCATGTACAGATGCGTCTATGATATCGTTCTTTATTCCTGCGCCCCATGTAACCTTACCATCGACAGTCTCGACTCCGACATAGGCAACTGCCTGTGAGTTTGAGCCAGTCTGGAGTGAATGCTCCTCGTAGCATACGACCTTGAACTGTATGTCAAAGTGCTTCTTTATAGCGTTGCTCACGGCATCCAGACGTCCATTTCCCTTGCCGTGGTAAACCTTCTTCACACCGTTCTTCAGAATAGTTATCTCTGTGGATATTCCATCTCCCTGTACGAAGTGATTCTCAAGCATCTTGATAGGGCCATCTATATTGACATATGTATTCTGGAATATATCCAATACTTCCTTTGGACTGAGCTCCTTGTGCTCCTTATCTGACACATCCTTTACTGTGTAGCCCAGATCCTCTCTGAACTTTGCAGGAAGGTCAAAGCCGTACTTTGTCTGGAGGATGAATCCAATTCCACCCTTTCCTGACTGGCTGTTTATTCTAATAACATCGCCATCATACTTTCTTCCGATATCCTCAGGGTTAAGCGGCAGATATGGACAGGTCCACATTCCGTCACCTTGCTCTTTTCTGAACTTCATTCCCTTGGCAATGGCATCCTGATGTGAGCCTGAGAATGCGGCAAATACAAGCTTTCCTGTATATGGTGAACGCTCGTAAACCTTCATTCCTGTAACTCTCTCATACATCTCTGTGAGCGATGGTATATCGCTGAGATCTATCTCAGGGTCAACTCCATGGGTGAACATGTTCATGCAGAGTGTGATCACGTCCACATTTCCTGTTCTCTCACCATTTCCAAATAATGTTCCCTCTATTCTGTCTGCGCCGGCAAGGATACCAAGCTCTGCATCTGCCACTCCACAGCCTCTGTCATTATGAGGATGAAGTGACAGGATAATATTCTCCCTGTCGTGGAGGTTCTTGCTCATATACTCTATCTGGCTTGCGTAAACATGCGGAAGTGACATCTCGACTGTTGCAGGGAGGTTGATTATAACCTTTCTGTCCGGTGTCGGCTTCCATACATCGATAACTGCGTTGCAGACCTCAAGTGCATAGTCAACCTCTGTTCCGGTGAAGCTCTCCGGTGAATACTCAAAACGATATGGAACGCCGTACTCATCAGCCATCTTGTTGAGCAGCTCTGCTCCATCCACTGCTATCTTAAGTATCTCTTCCTTTGACTTTCTGAACACCTGCTGTCTCTGGGCAAATGATGTTGAATTGTACAGATGTACGATCACGTTCTTTGCACCCTCTATAGCCTTAAATGTCTTCTCTATGATATGTGGTCTTGCCTGTGTAAGTACCTGTATCGTGACATCATCAGGTATGAGATCCTGCTCTATAAGTGTTCGGCAGAACTCGTACTCAGTCTCGGACGCTGCAGGAAATCCGATCTCTATCTCCTTGAAACCGATCCTGACAAGCTCCTTGAAAAATTCCAGCTTCTCATCAAGGCTCATAGGTACGATCAGGGCCTGATTACCGTCTCTCAGATCCACGCTGCACCAGATAGGTGCTTTGTCAATATACTCCTTGTTTACCCAGTCTGTGCACTGTACCGGCGGCATGTAATAGCCACGCTTGTAATTCTGATAATTCTTCATTGATATAACCTCCTACTTAAGCAAAAAAAAACTCACATCTCCTAATCACTATAGAGACGTAAGTTACGCGGTACCACTCTATTTCATACAATAATGTATGCTCTCATCGCAGATACAGATGAACGATATACTTACCGCCGTCTTATACCCTCCTGCTGTAACGGTCAGGCTCCGTCCCTTCCTACTTCACACGATCATCTGACGTGCCATTCAGCGGGCTACTCCAAGGCGAGTTCAAACCCTATCGATCACCGCCTCACACCAACCGGCGGTTCTCTGAACATCTCCAGAATTCTACTGCTCCTCTTCATCGCATTATCTAGGCTGACTCTAACACATACAAGTGTCAGATGTCAACCCCTTTTAGCTATAATCCTATATATATTAACAGTTCTACCAGACAATAAATCTCTTGTTCTTGAGAGATCTTCCGCCTGCTGTAAGCATCAGTATACCCACTACAAGACCAGTAACTATCGTTATAACCCCAAGTGCTATGTTGAGTGCTCCAACCTGCTTCATAGTCTTATATGCTTTCTCCATACTCATATGCTCCTTTCTATAAGTCTTTATCAATTCCCAGATATAGTAAGTATATCATGTGATATTGCTTCTTACAACTTAAAACTTGAATTAGTTTATTTTACTTTGCACCCCGCCCGTGATAAAATAACTGTGTTTCGGATCATTATATTTGTATACAAAAAGGAGTATCAATATGCCAGCAATAACAAATGACTGGGCTGAATATCTTAAGCCTGAATATAAGAAACCTTACTATAAAAAGCTGTTTGATTTTGTGGGACAGGCATACGCAACGGAAACTGTCTACCCACCAGCCGATGATATATTCAACGCATTTCACACAACGCCGTTATCCCATGTAAAATGTGTGATAATCGGTCAGGATCCATATCATGAGCCAGGGCAGGCACACGGTCTGAGTTTCAGTGTGAAACCAGGTGTCACCATACCACCATCGCTCGTCAACATATATCAGGAGCTTCACGATGATCTGGGATGTAAGATCCCCAATAACGGATATCTTGAGAAGTGGGCCGACCAGGGAGTCCTCATGCTCAATGCCGTGCTGACCGTTCAGGCTCACAGAGCCGGTTCCCATCAGGGAAAGGGCTGGGAACATTTTACCGATGCAGCGATCAGGATCCTGAACGAGCAGGACAGACCTATCGTGTTCATCCTGTGGGGTGCATACGCCCAGAAGAAGGCCGCATTCCTGAACAACCCACACCACCTGATCCTGAAGTCCGCACACCCAAGTCCACTGTCTGTATACAGGGGCTTCTGGGGAAGCAAGCCGTTCAGCAAGACCAACGATTTCCTGGTTGCAAACGGAGTCGAGCCTATCGACTGGCAGATCGAGGACATTTGATTTTGGAGGACTGTACACATGGAGATTTATATTGTAAGACACGGTGAAACCGTATGGAATAAAAAGAAGCTGCTTCAGGGCCGGACTGACATTGAGCTCAGCGACAAAGGACGAGAGCTCGCCAGGATCACAGGAGAAAATCTGAGAGACACACACTTTGATATGGTGTTTTCCAGTCCGCTTAAGAGGGCTTACGAGACAGCCAGCCTCATTGTCGGCGGCAGGGACATTCCAATTGTGAAGAATGACCTCATAAAGGAAATGTGCTTTGGTGACTGGGAAGGGCAGAATATGTCAGAACTTCTGGCAGACGGAGGTCAGGATTTTCAGTATTTCTTCAAGCATCCTGAGCTCTATCACCCGGTTGGAAACGGTGAATCATTTGAGGAACTCTGCCAGCGGGCGGCCAGATTCATGACTGAGTATGTGGAGCCACTCTCCTCAAAATATTCAAGGATCATGATCGTTGCCCACGGTGCGATAAACAAAGCAATGATGATGCATGTGAAAAAGCATCCGCTCGAGGAGTTCTGGTCAGGCGGGCTGCAGCAGAACTGCAACGTGATAATGCTTGACTACTCAGACAACGTATATACGATCATCGACGAGACAAAAATTTTCTATTAGACAGTATAATAAAAACAAAGAGCGCTGTCCCGGCTTCATCCATGATACAACCTATCATGAATGTTTCAGGTTCAGTGCTCTCTGCACTTCCAGTATCTGCTCTTCTATCTTATCTGCGAGCATATATATCTGTTCATTATATCTTCCGTCTATTCTCCGCATAGCCTCGGGAAGGGGATTGAGAATGTCTGTATACGACTGCTTTATCTTCTTCTGTATCCACCTCACATCAGGCATATAAACTATCGTTCTGAGATTGTGAAGCCTGTCCGCAAGCTTTACGATCACCGTCTGGTACGAACCCTGGGAAAATAACCTCCTGGCATATACGGAAAACGGTTCCCCCTGTATCCTAGTCAGAAGTCTCACCTGTTCGCGTATGTCCGCGCCAAATGCACTCTCTATATCGTCAAGTGTACATTCTGTATCTTCAACCGTGTCGTGAAGGAGTGCAGTTATGAGGATATCCTCGTCGGTTATCCCGCACTCTTCTCTCAGGATATTGTATACGCCAAGTATATGCTCATCATAATAAGGCTTCATACCGCCATTTCCCCGGCGCATCTGCCCTTCATGAAATGCTTTTGCCATATCCATAGCCTGCTGTATGCGTTCTGAAACCTGTACATCCGGTCCAACCATATCATCAACGCCTTTTCCCAGTGTCATGTCAGCCATCTTCTTATCCCTTTCAGTACATCCCAAACTACACAAAGTATAACATAGCAGCCTTGAATAATCTATCCATTTTTTATATACTTAACAAATGTGCTTCTATTAAATTTTACATTTACAATGAAATATTTTTTACTTTGCACATCACACTTTACAAAAGGAGTATATACATGGACATAATCAAGAAAATTGCTCAGGAGATAGGCTGTCGTGACAGCCAGGTTGAAGCAGCGGTAAAACTCATCGACGAGGGCAACACAATTCCATTCATTGCCAGATATAGAAAGGAAGCCACCGGCTCCCTCAACGACGAACAGCTTCGTCTTCTTCACGAAAGACTTGTATACCTTAGAAATCTCGAGGACAAAAAGGCTCAGGTCATCGCAAGTATAGAGGAGCAGGGAAAACTTACAGATCAGCTCAGGACGGACATTGAGAAGGCCGAGACCATGGTTCTGGTCGACGATCTCTACAGACCATACAGGCCTAAGCGAAAGACAAGGGCAACCATCGCCAAGGACAAAGGGCTGGAGGGGCTTGCAAACATCATCATGCTGCAGATGACCAGAACTCCGATAGTCAAGGAAGCTGAAGCTTATGTGTCTGAGGAGAAGGGCGTTGCAGACACCAGCGAAGCCATCGCAGGCGCAATGGACATAATCGCTGAAAATATATCTGACACCGCCGATTACAGGACTCACATAAGAGACCTCACCACCAGACACGGTGTGCTGAGAACAACAGCAAAGGACCCGGAGGCTGAATCCGTATACGAGATGTACTACGACTTCTCCACCCCTGTATCCAAGATGACCGGATACAGAACCCTCGCCGTTAACCGCGGTGAAAAGGAAAAGTTCATCACAGTAAAGATCGAGGCACCGGTCAACGACATAATATCATATCTGAAAAAACAGATCATCGTCAGAGACAATCCTGAGACCGAACAGATACTTTCAGACGCGATCGCAGACAGCTACGACAGGCTCATAGCCCCTGCCATCGAGAGGGAGATCAGAAACGCCCTCACAGAGACCGCTGAGGACGGTGCCATCAAGGTATTTGCATCGAATCTGCAGCAGCTCCTCATGCAGCCTCCTATCGCAGGACAGACCGTGCTCGGCTGGGATCCGGCGTTCAGAACCGGCTGTAAGCTCGCAGTTGTGGATCCGACCGGAAAGGTTCTCGACACCGTTGTCATATTCCCAACGGCACCTCAGAAGAAGGTTGCAGAGGCTAAAAATACTGTGAATGCTCTTATAAAGAAGTACGGCATAACTCTCATATCCGTGGGAAATGGTACGGCATCCAGAGAGTCAGAGATGGTGATTGCCGAGCTCATCAGTGAACTTGACACACCTGTACAGTACGTGATAACCAACGAGGCAGGAGCTTCTGTCTACTCCGCCAGCAAGCTTGCAACCGAGGAATTCCCTCATTTTGATGTTGGTCAGAGAAGTGCGGCTTCCATCGCCAGAAGAGTACAGGATCCTCTGGCAGAGCTGGTCAAGATCGATCCAAAGGCTATCGGAGTCGGTCAGTATCAGCACGATATGAACCAGAAGAAGCTGACAGAAGCCCTGGACGCAGTTGTTGAGGATTCTGTAAATAAAGTCGGCGTCGACCTCAATACCGCTTCTGCCCCACTCATGGAGCACATTTCCGGAATAAACAAGACGCTGGCCAAGAATATCGTGGATTACAGAGAGGCAAATGGACGCTTCAAAACCAGAAAGGAACTCCTCAAGGTTGCCAAGCTCGGACCTAAGGCATTTGAACAGTGCGCAGGTTTCATGAGGATAAGCGGCGGCTCAAATCCTCTGGATGCCACATCTGTACATCCTGAGAGTTACGATATAGCCACTGCCCTGCTGAGCCGCATCGGCTACACAACCGATGACATTGCATCCGGCAGGCTCAAGGATCTTTCAAAAGCCGCCGGCAACATCAAAAAGCTAGCTGAGGAGCTGGGAACAGGAACGATAACTCTCAACGACATCATAAAGGAGCTTGAAAAGCCTGCCCGTGATCCCCGTGACGAGATGCCCAAGCCGATCCTCAGAGGAGATGTCCTTGAGATGAAGGATCTGACAGAGGGAATGATACTCAAGGGAACCGTCAGAAACGTGATTGACTTCGGTGCATTTGTGGATATAGGTGTTCATCAGGACGGACTTGTCCACATCTCAGAGATGTCCGACAAATTCATAAAGCACCCTCTTGACGTGGTGAGCGTCGGCGACATTGTCCAGGTAAAGGTCATCGGCATAGACCTCGCCAAGAAACGCATACAGCTCTCCATGAAGGGTATTTAACACACGACAAAATACAGTAACATATTTAAGCCTCCAGCATAGTTTATACAGAGAAAACTTATGTATGGAGGCTTTTATAGTGGAACAAAACAGAAACTGCTGCCGTAACGGCCAGAATCGATGCTACTATAACCAGGGAACCTCTGTTAAATACACCGCCTCATCCGGCTCCAAGCCACGCTCCTGCGACTCCGGCACTGCCACTTCAGTGAGAACCGACAGGCCGCTCGGAATGGCTTATATCCCTGAACAGCTCTTTGAAAATCTGTACGATGCAAAATGCGGACTGATGGAGGGCACCATGTTCAAGGATCTCAATCTGATATTCTGCGGGGTAAGGGGGAAATAGCCATGAATAAAATGAACAAAAAACAGCTTCTGCGCTTTATCACAGAGGTCTCTTTTGCACTTGACGATATTGCGCTCTATCTCGACCTTCATCCCGACTGCACCAAGGCACTTTCGAGCTATGACAACTATCAGAGCATGCGCACCCAGGCTATAAATGATTACGTAAACATGTATGGGCCGCTGAACAAATATCAGGTCACTGACAACAACTATTTCAACTGGGTCAATGACCCTTGGCCATGGGAAGGAGAGTGTAACTGCTAATGTGGGTTTATGAGAAAAGATTACAATTTCCTATAAATATAAAGGAAACCAACGCAAAGCTGGCTCAGGACATAATCAGTCAATACGGCGGTCCGGACGGTGAAATGAGTGCCTCGATGAGATACCTGTCGCAGAGATATTCCATGCCTGACAAGAAGGTCAAGGCGGCTCTGACCGACATCGGAACCGAGGAACTTGCCCATCTCGAGATGGTTGCGACCATCATTTACCAGCTCACAAGGGATCTGAGCATCGAGGAGATCAAGGCATCGGGCTTTGACAAATATTATATCGACCACACCATCGGCATCTGGCCCCAGGCGGCAGGAGGAATTCCATTTAACGCCTGCGAATTCCAGTGCAAGGGCGACGCGATAACAGATCTTTTTGAGGATATGGCCGCTGAGCAGAAAGCCAGGTCGACCTACGACAACATTCTCAGACTGTGCAAGGATCACCCGGACGTATATGAGCCTATCAAATTCCTGCGCGAGAGGGAGGTCGTGCACTTCCAGAGATTTGGCGAATGCCTTGAGGCTGTAAAAGATACCCTCGATCACAAGAATTTCTATGCATTCAACCCTTCATTTGACACCAAGGCACCTTGTTTAAAGAATAATTGAAAATTAGAAATATCGGTGGTAAAATGATGTCACTTTTAACAAGAGAAGAGGCGGTGTTATGTCAGAAAAACAGATCAACCACTCACAGAGATTCGGAATCATACTGGTTCTGTCATGCGGAATCATGTGGGGCATAAGCGGAGTCCTTGGACAATACGTGTTCCAGTCGTCAGATGTAAATGCCACACAGCTTTCCATAATCAGACAGTTTATATCCGGTGTCGTACTGCTTGTCATCGCCGCCGTAAAGGGAGATAAAAGGGCTTTGACCATATGGTCAAAGCCTAAAAGTGTCATATCTATGCTGTTCTTTGCACTCTCAGGTGTCATGGGCGTGCAGTTCACATACTTCGCTTCCATCGAACATTCCAACGCCGCAACCGGCACAGTGATCCAGTTCACATACATAATCATGCTGCTGTTGTACACAACAATATTCATGCACAAGAGACCTCATATATATGAAGCCGCCTCAGTCGTATGTGCATTTGCAGGTATCTTTCTGATCGCCACACACGGCAGCCTGAATTCCCTTGCCATATCCAGGCCGGCGCTCATATGGGGACTCACCTCAGCGGTATGTTTCACTATATACTGCCTTTATCCTCAGAAGCTCTACAATGAATATGGTCTGGTAAATATCATAGGCTGGTCATCACTCATAGCCTCCATTTTCCTTGCGCTGGTCACGAAAACATTCTCACTGCCTCACATGGATGGAAGGATAATTGCAGCCTCACTTGCGGTAGCCATTGTGGGCTCCCTCATCCCATTTACAATATACGGTCTCGGCATCAGCATCCTCGGAAGCGTGAAGGCGAGTCTTTTTGTCACAGTCGAGCCCGTGTCAAGTGCCCTGCTGACGTGGATCTTTCTGGGAACCCAGTTCACCCGTATGGATCTGATCGGTTTTCTCCTGATTCTTGGATCCATACAGGTTGTTGCCATAATGACATTTCACAATGAAAAACACATAGTAAAAGCTGAACAGACCCATCTGTCATGATGAAAGTCCATCCAGTTCATCTATCGCACATCTCATAACCCGGATCTCCTGAAGCTTTTCATCAAGAAGCTTCTCCCGGTGTGTGAGTTTTTCGTATATATCTCTTCTTCGTCCGTCAAGGCTTTGCAGCCCGGTTCTGCGGCTGTGTATCTCATCCCGCTGTGCACAGAGCTTATCAAGTTCCGCCCTGCTTTCCTCAAGCTCCGCTGTCAATCTCTTTCTTCCACTCTTCTTCCTGAGTCCCCAGTATTTTGACAACGCATATCCAATATAGTATGCAAGTCCCGCAGCTCCGACAGCAAAGAGCATCGCATACACAAGTCGTCCGTCCGGGAGAATATTATCACCCCGTGCGACCAATGCATACATTATAACTATCGACAATATTCCAAGTACCATGAGCGGTACAAGTGCTGTTCTTACTCCAGTCCTTATCCAGCTTCGTCTGTACTCCTTAGGAAGCTCCTCCAGATGACGTCTGAGCGTCGTAATCTCAAGTTCGCTTTTCCGCTCCTGTGCCCATACCGAGTTAAGCTCACCCAGAACATCAGAGCTGACCTCGTAGTCATTTTGCAGGCTCATATATTCCCTGACCGCAGCGTCCGCCTCGTATGTCTGACATTTCATCCTGAGTATCTGTCTGACCTGTCTCAGTGTATCGTGATAAAGCTCCCTGCCCATTTTTCTGCCCGATCTTGCATACAGCCCCGACACCTCTATCATCATGTCGACCGCAAGTTTTATTCCGTCTCTGCTTTCAAGATCGGCAACATTCAGTTTATCGAGCAATCGGCCAAATTCTGTATTTTTGTTGGCTCTGGCGTATTCACTGTAGTCGGATCGTTCAAATCTCTCACCTTCCACCGCCAGGATTCTGTAATCCTTCAGCATGGATGATATATCGAAGTTCTTCTCACAGCCCGCCATACGGTTCAGGCATATGGAATATATATTGTCACGTCCCTCAAGCTCCAGGATACCCAGAATGGCCTCCGTCAGAGCACCGTCCCTTGTATCGTTATCCACCGGATAATCAATTCTTTTATATTCTCTGACCGCAGCAGGCACAAACTTAGTCGAAACCACTCCGTCAGACATTTCCCCATAGATATATCCATGTGCGCCTGTTGACTCTCTCGACACAGCCTCCGGACTTCCAGAATAATAAGCCTTGCCCGGAATCTTCATCTGATACTTCTGGCGGCCGCCAAACGCAATGTAATTAAATCCACTGGCACGCAGCCTGTTCCAGTCAACCGGCATCCGTCTCCGGTCACCCCCACATGCGATCAGCACATTACATACCGCTTCATCCTGCGGTTCTGCATCATCCACCACCCTGGCATCCATCTTCCTGTCAAAATAGCTCACGCCGTATATATCAACGTCCTTGTCCGGAAAATGAATATGATCCAGTGCCATGGTCGCCTGCTCATCCCTGACCGCTGTGTACCCCATATCTCCAGTCTGTTTGTCTCCAATCTGTCTTATTCCAGGGCTTCCGATCACACACACACGGGATTTGAAACCATAGTCAAGAAGCGGCGCATCACTTCCCAGATTATCCTGAAATCCAGCAGCATATATGACCACTGTATGCTTTAAGCTTCCAAATATCTCATCAAGCCATACAAGCTCTTCCTCAGATGGCTGATGGTCAAACAGATTGCCTGCAACCAGAAGAAAATCCACGTCAAGCTCCCCGGCACGTGCCACCACAGCCTCAAATGTCATGTATATTTCGTTTTTCCTCTCGCCGCTCCATACACACTCCCTGTCAGGCAGCGCGCCGAGCAGCACATCGGATATATGTATAAACGTTATCTTTTTCATCAATCTGTATATTCCAATCCCAAGCATGAAAATGCATTATAATCCGTATTTGTTATGTGTGAGCATGACGCACGCCCCACATTTACATACTCTTTTATAATTATATTAGTATATGTCGATACACGCAAGTGCAACGACATAATGTATGTCGTGCACAGGTGCGACAGCCTTCACGCATCAGTGTGCTTCATTATTTCATGTCATCTGACCCTAAAACGTTCATTTCAACAGCCAGAGCATTATTTTGCCAAGTTTAATTTGTTTTTAGCTTGTTTTTCTCAATTGACTTTTAGATATGGCTTGCTTATAATATGTTAATGTAGTTTTTTGAAGTATTAATGGAGGATATAATTATGGCAGTCAAGTATGTGTTTGTCACTGGTGGTGTTGTATCTGGACTCGGTAAGGGTATTACTGCTGCTTCTCTTGGACGTCTTCTCAAGATGAGAGGATATAAAGTCACAAGCCAGAAGTTCGACCCTTATATCAATATTGATCCGGGAACAATGAACCCTATCCAGCACGGCGAAGTTTTTGTCACTGACGACGGCGCCGAAACAGATCTGGATCTCGGTCACTATGAGCGTTTTATAGACGAAAGTCTCAACAAGAATTCTAATGTAACAACCGGAAAGGTATACTGGAGCATCCTTCAGAAGGAGCGCCATGGTGATTTCGGAGGACACACAGTACAGGTAGTGCCACATATCACCAATGAGATAAAAGACAGATTCTACAGAAATCCCGATGCAAAGGATACTGAGGTAGCGATAATCGAGATCGGCGGAACCGTTGGAGATATCGAAAGCCAGCCATTCCTTGAGGCTATCAGACAGTTCCAGCATGAGGTCGGTCCTAAGAACTGCATCATGATCCATGTAACTCTTATCCCTTATCTGAAGGCTTCAGGTGAGATCAAGACCAAGCCTACCCAGGCGAGCGTTAAGAATCTTCAGGGAATGGGTATTCAGCCCGATATCCTCGTATGTCGTTCCGATCTTCCTCTTGATCAGGGCATCAAGGATAAGATCGCACTGTTCTGTAACGTGCCGAGCAGAAACGTTATACAGAATCTTGACGTGGATGTTCTGTATGAGGTTCCACTTGCCATGGAGAAGGAGCACCTTGCCGATGTAGTATGTGAGTGCCTGGATATGGAATGTCCTCCACCTGCAGAACAGGCATGGCTCGAGTGGACAAGCATGATAGATGCATGGAAGCATCCTGAGAAGAATGTAAGAGTTGCTCTGGTCGGAAAGTACGTATCACTTCACGATGCCTATATCTCAGTAGTTGAGGCATTGAAGCATGCCGGCGTTGCCAACAAGGCAGAGGTTGAGATCAAGTGGGTCGACTCCGAGCTTGTAACAGAGGAGAATGTCGCTGAGATCCTCGGCGATATAGACGGAATCCTTGTTCCGGGCGGCTTTGGCGACAGAGGTATAGAGGGAATGATCACTTCTATCAATTACGCCAGAACACACAAGGTTCCTTACCTTGGACTGTGTCTCGGAATGCAGCTCACGATAGTTGAATTTGCAAGAAATGTACTTGGATATTCAGACGCCCACAGCTCTGAGTTCAATCCAAACTCATTCCACCAGGTAATCCACATCATGCCAAACCAGCACGATGTAACCGATCTTGGCGGTACCCTCAGACTTGGTTCATATCCTTGTGTGCTTGCAAAGGATTCAAAGTCATACCAGTTATACGGTACAGAATATATCCACGAGCGTCACAGACACAGATACGAGGTCAACAATGACTATCGTCAGGCTCTGACTGACAACGGAATGGAGCTTGTCGGACTGTCACCTGACGGACATATCGTCGAGATGATCGAGATTCCTGAGCATCCTTGGTTCATCGGAACACAGGCACATCCGGAATTCAAATCAAGACCAAACAAGCCACATCCTCTTTTCAAAGGATTTGTAGCAGCTGCACTTGAGCATATGGATAAATAATATATAGAGACAGGGAGTATATCAACTGCTGATATACTCCCTGTTTTTCTGTTTATTATGTTTTATAGCAGGTCTGTAAATGACCTTCCGGATCACTCCACCACGTCAAGAAGTTCCGCAAATGTATGGATCTCCGCATCCTTATCCTTCACACTGCCAAACCCGTATGCCGCGTGAATGAACTTTATCCCGGCAAATCTGGCACTGTCGCAGTCGCCCTGGATGTCGCCGACATATGCAGCATCCTCTATTCCATTCTTCTCCATGAGTATCTTTATACTCTCGCCCTTTGATACCTTTGTATCTCCCCAGCAGAGTATATCCTTAAAATACTTTCCAAACCCGTAATAATCAAGAAATGCCTCTATATATCCACTCTGGCAGTTGCTGACTATAAACAGCCTGTGTGATCCCGAAAGCTTCGCAATGGTATCCTCTACACCATCGTACAGAACGCCACCATGTTCACGGAGATACTCGTTCTCATAGTCTCCGCAGGCATCTATAAGCTGAGTCATTCTGTCCTCCGAATACGCTCCGAACAGCTTGTCGGCAATGGCATCCATAGGCATACCCATAACAGATTTGATATCGGCCTCTGTCACCTTCATGTCCACATCAGCCTGTCTTTCGAGGACTTCACTCCAGGACGCAGCCACATTTGCCGCGCTGTCCCACAGAGTTCCATCCATGTCAAATATAAGTGATTCTACCTTCATATTCTACCTCTCGTATATTCTATTCAAGTATATGGTCAACACCCTGTTTGATGATGGTCACAACGTGCTCATCGGCCAGGGAATATATTATATTCTTGCCCTCTCTTCTGCTTTTTATCAATTTGGCCTGCTTCAGCACCCTGAGCTGGTGTGAAATAGCCGATGCATTCATCTCCAGACGCTCTGCGATGTCTCCGACACTCAGTTCCTGCTTAAGCAGGGCGAACATGATGGATATACGTGTCGCATCGCCAAACACCTTGAACAGGTCTGCCAGATCTGCGAGATCCGACTGTTCCAGTTCATAACTGTCAAAAATAATATTTTTATCTTCTGCCATATCTATGGTCCTTTCTGCTCCCAAACAAGCAACTCACGTGTTCCATTTGAACAAGTATTCATATGTAAATTTACTACACTTACTTTTTTGTGTCAAGTCACCTGAATCTCATGAATATTTAAAATGATAACTGCACACAATTACATCATACTGAAACGCCGCATTTGGCGCGATCATATTGGAGGTCAAAAATGAAAACACTAAATTGCATATGTCTCACACTGACCATAATCGGTGCTATCGTATGGGGCATTATAGGACTGTTCAGCTACAACATAGTGGACGGCATCTTCGGTGCCGGAACTGCATTTTCCAGAATAATCTATACTCTGGTGGGCGTTGCCGGACTGTATGCCATCTCCTTCTACTGGTTACTCAACAGGGATTAACGGCATTAATATGCAAATGCCCGCACCTATAAAAGTGCAGGCATTGTATTACATATCATAAAACAAATTCTGTTATTATCATAAATCCTATGCATACGCACAGTGCCAGAACAAGCGGCACAGATATGATCCTCGGTCTCTTGACCTCAGCGTTCCTGTTTCTTCTGAACATCGCCAGCATATCCATATGCCTTCCATTCAGGTACGCCAACAACACTATCATCGCCGCAGCCGCACACAATCCCATAAATGCAAATGGAATATATATCAATATCGTCTGCTTGAGCTGATCTGCTGCTATTCCCTCAGAAGCCTGTTTCTCCACCATCTGCTTGAGCACGCTGACATGTGATGCTATATAGCTGATGATGACGGATATCTCATTAAAGCAGAAATGGGCATACATGGTCGTAAATATACTTCCTGTCGCCTCGGCAAGAAATCCCAGCATCATTCCCAGAACCATCGCATATGCCATCTGATTGAAATTCATGTGCATGGCTCCGAACATTATTCCTCCTATGATTATAGCCGCCAGTCTGCTGCCATATCTGTAGCTTCCCATTATGACGCCTCTGTAGGCAAGCTCCTCCACGATTCCCGGAGTGACCGCCATGAGAAGTGTTGACACCCACAGCTTATGATTCGACACAAGACCTGTTGCAAGCTCGGTAGTGGCACTCTCCACCCACAGAAGACTTATGGCATTTATGAGTGTCATAAGAGGCTCAAGAGCCACGACGAATGCCGGAACGATGATTATCGCCAGCCAGTGCGTCTTTTTCAGTCTGAGCGTTTCGCGCAGATCACATTTGCTTATAAGAATATATATGATCGTCGGCACGAATATCATGCTCTGGCTCAGGATCAGATTCTGAACCATGGTTATATGTGAGCCGATATTCGTCTTCCACAGTATCATAACAACACACAGATACACACATATCAGCGACAGGAAAAACCATGACGCTCCGTGTACCTTTCTCTGAACATTGTCCTGTCTCATACGCTTACTCTACTGTAGCGATGGCTTCTATCTCTATAAGCACATCCTTAGGGAGTCTTGCAACCTCCACGCATGAACGTGCAGGGAAATCGCTTGTGAAGAAGTCCTTGTAAATATCATTTATCTTGCCAAAATCATTCATATCCTTGATAAATACTGTTGTCTTCACTACCTTATCCATAGATGAGCCTGATGCCTCTATGAGATTCTTGAGATTGCCGATCGCCTGTCTTGCCTGTACAGTGACATCTCCCTCAACCAGTGTATTTGTCTCAGGATCGATAGGTATAACTCCTGATGTAAAAAGCATTCCATTCACGAGAACCGCCTGTGAATATGGTCCTATTGCCGCTGGTGCCTTTGGTGTACTTATTATTGTCTTCATGTTTTGTTCCTCCTGTTTTTTACTATTATATATGATGAACTATTACTCCTCATCCATCTCGCTCAGCTCCGCCATGAGAGCCTTTCTGTTGTTGCGCCTTCCGCCATTGCTTCTGGTGAATTTCACAGTGCCTTTTCTGTCTGGCACGGGCTCCGGTGACCGTCTGGATACCGGCTTCTTCGTCTCAGGCTTTGCACGCTTCACAACATCGGCTTTGGTTGTTCCTTTTTTCGCAAGCTCTGCCCGCTCTTCCTCGGACAGTATCTCAATGTTCTTCTCTGTGATCCTTATCTTGCCGTCCTTGAGGAGCTTGCCAACCGCCGTCTTAAATGCTCTCTTGCTTATTCCAAATTCCTTCTCTATCACCTTTGAATCTGCCTTGTCATTGAACGGGAGCACTCCATTATATGAATCGATGATATTCAATATCATCTCTGCATTCTCCCTGATCTGCATCTTTATCGGCTTCTGCATGGTGAGGTTCAGCTTGCCGTCTTCCCTGACTGACGCAACCCTGCCCTCAACGTGGTCGCCGGCATATATGGCACTGTGTATCTCCTTCTTCGGGATAAGTGCTGAATATTTGTTGTCCACAGCGACAAATGCACCATACTCGGAGCTGTACTCTATAACTATTCCCGATATAGCATCTCCCTGCTTATATGGGGAATTGCTGCTCAGATACTCATAAACCTTCATGGACACACACAGTCTGTCCGATTTGTCAGTGTACATTCTGACCAGATATTCATGGTTCTCTCTCACCGGGCCAACCTGCTCCTTAAACGGAAGCAGAATATCCTTTTCAAGTCCCCAGTCCATGAATGCACCGATCTTGGTAGTTCCCACACACCTGAGAACAGCCATCTTACCCATAGTTATATATGGAACATTCACAGTTGCAATGAGTCTGTCGTCAGAATCCCTGTATATGAACACGTTGATGTGCTCGCCTGTCTTTATGCCATTCGGAACCTGCTTTCTCGGAAGAAGCACCTCACTGTCAGAATCCGCACATCCAAGATACACACCAAATTCCTTTTCTCTCTTTACTATAAGATCATTCCATTCGCCTATCTTTATCATCGTCATACCGTCCTCTTAATTTTTTCTGTCGACACAGTATATCATATATCCTTACTGCTCCGTTCAAACTGGACAACACACCTTGTCCTGTCCTCTTCATCTGCCAGGATTATCTGAACATATCTGTCGTCAATAAATCTCTTTACTACTATAACATCATCTTTCACATATTGCATCTTATATTCCGCTCTGACTGCAATAATATCCGCAACATCATCCACGTATTCCTGGGCAAGAGCAATATACGCTTCATTATTCATATGATTGTTGGAGTCTATCTGATAAGACATGACCTTTCTGGTATCTATAGTCTCCGCATCGCCCAGCAGTTTTACCTTGCGCGGCGCATACTCCATGTCTATGGCAGGCTCCATCGGATATGCGTCTGACACCTCTTTGTCTATCTTGACAGGTCTCAGCCTCTCGGTGTCCATATAGCTCCAAATGGATGCCGCCTTAACTATGCGTTCTCCATTCTCGTCCAGTATATCTATATTTCTGAATCCCAGAGATGCCTTGAAATCATACGCCCACGTCCTGACCTTGATCTTCTCTCCCATCGCAGGATATCTGACCACCTCTATCTGCCAGGAAACCAGGAACCATGCTCTGTGGTGTTCTGCCAGATAATCCAGCCCTATGCCGACCTCCTCCGACTGCAGTATAGCACAGTCCTGGAAATAGTTCGCTATGGTCGCCATGTTGGATATCTTATTTCCACCAGTCTCACTATACCTGACTATCGCTTCATATGAATACATTACGCCACCTCCATGATGCTCATTTTACTATAATTTTATACCCTATTTAGAGGGCTATCGCAAGGTGAAAAATTTTTTGAAATTTTTTTAAAAAAGTGCTTGCATTATTCTGAGCTTTAGTATATACTACCATTTGTTGAGGCAATGGGCTATCGCCAAATGGTAAGGCACTGGACTCTGACTCCAGCATTTTCAAGGTTCGAATCCTTGTAGCCCAGCTACTAAGACTTGAGATTTATCTCAAGTCTTTTTTATTTTATAAACCGCTTCATATAATGATACTTACAGTGGGCAGTCCGCTCCACAGCACATAAAAAAGACATGTCGTTAGGCTCCGACATGTCTTTCGTGTATTACTATCTGTGAAAAATTTCATTGGCGTAACAAAAATGTAACACATTTTTAAAACATTATCAATAGGTTTTTGCGTATTTTTTCTAAAAATTCAATTTCAATCCAAGCAATTTTCGCGCATTATTCTCAAATATATTGTTTTTGTCCACATCTTCCAGATCAAGGGTCTCTATGTCCGCACATGACTGTTCCTGATCAGACCATGGGCTGTCCGTTCCGAACAGGATCTTGTCAGACCCGTGAGCTGCCACTATCTTCTTAAACATGTCACCATCAAGAAGCTGCCATCTGTGCGGTGCCCCCTCCCGCCAGTCTATCTGTCCATAGGAAAATGCCGTGTCAAAATACACATCTCTTCCGCAAAGTCTGTTCAGCACGTCATCCCACATCTGCCATCCACCCATATGGGCAAGCACAAGCTTGTCAGGCCCAACCTCATCCAGCACCTCCTCCGCCATTGCAGGAGTGCAGTGAGTCACATCAGGAAGTCCTATGTCTGTTCCCGCATGTGTCACCACGATAAGCCCAAGCTCTGTGGCATAGCTGATTATCCTTTTATATCTTATATCGTTGAAAAAAGCCCCCTGGTAGTCAGGATGGATCTTTATCCCCTTCAGACCTTTGTCGCATATATCCCTGAGTATCTCTTTGTAATTGTCATTGTCGGGATGTATCCCTCCAAACGACCACACATGTGTCTCTGAAAAGCGCTCATTCTCCTCAACTGCGAATTCATTTATATGCTTATATTGTTTCGGAGACGTTGCCACCGGAAGTACCACAGACACATCCACATGTCTGCTCCTCATGTCATTCTCCAGTCCATCAAGTGTGCCATCCGAATGTGCCCTTGTACCGGATCTGCTCTCCAGAAGCCCTACCGTCTTGGCTGCTATCCTGTCGGGATACGTGTGTGTGTGAAAATCTATTATCATAAATATTCCTCCTGTACATTTATACTGCGTAAGCGCAGAACACCTCTGCTGCGGCCATGCTGTTCACGTTCTCCATATCCACAGTTGAAAAACATCGGATTTTGAGGTATCTTTATCAAAGATATTTCCACGAAGGAGAAAACATGAGCAAACGAAAAAAGAAAATGACGCTGAAACAGATGCGTTCCCTCGTCGTCTTTTTGGTCGCCATAAACATCATACTATTATTGTGCATACTTGTCATGGGATTTTTTCTGGCAAGGGCACAGATCACCAAGGGGAAAGGACAGACTGTCATGCTCCAGAAGGCCAACGACACATACACGGTGTGTGTGGATGCTGGTCATGGAGGAAGCGATGTAGGCGCTGTGGGACTTGATGGAAGCTACGAGAAGGACGACAATCTCCGTCTTGCGCAGGAGGTTGCCAAAGCCCTGAAAAAGAGCGGCGTCAACGTCATAATGACCAGATCCGACGACAGCGACACACAGCTCGACTCCCGTTCAAAGATAGCAAACAAGGCCAAGGCTGATATCTTCGTTTCGCTACACCGCAATTCAACAGCCAACCCAAACACCACAAAGGGCATTGAGATATGGATACACAGCTCAGGATCTGAGCGCAGTTATGCGGCCGCAGATGACATTCTGAGCAATCTCGAGGAAGTTGGTATAACCGCCAACCGAGGGGTGCGAATCGGAACCCAGGGAGACAGCGATGATGACTATGCGGTCATCAGAGACACCGATATGACAAGCATGATCGTTGAGATGGGCTTCATGACCAACCAGGACGATCTGGACTATTTCAATGAAAATCTTGAGAACTACGCCAAGGCAATATCCAACGGTGTGGTTCAGTGGCTGAACGATTACGTCCAGTAACGCCGGACATATCATAACATTTGAATAATTCCATAAAAAAATAACACATTGAGCACAGCCCAATGTGTTATTTTTTATTCACTTATAACTGTTCTGTTTCTTCCTGATTCCTTCGCCTTATAGAGTGCTGAATCCGCTCTGTTGAACCATGCCTTGGAACTCTCTCCCTTGGTGTACTCAGCGACACCACAGCTACAGGTTATTCCATCCTTGTTCATAAAGTGGAAATAGTAGCATCTGAACTCTGTTCTTATGTCCTCAACAACATTCATGACCTTGGACAGTTCCACATCATGGAACAGTATCACGAACTCCTCACCGCCGTATCTGAAGGCAAGTCCCATATCCTTCGACTTCTCCTTCATCATCTTACACAGCGCCTTGATAACTATATCTCCATTGCTGTGGCCATATGTATCGTTGACTTCCTTGAAATGATCTATATCAAATATGGTGACATAGGACTTCGCCCCAGTCTGCTCCACATTCTCGATCTCCTTATCAAGACTCTCCTCAAATGATCTTCTGTTGTACAGGCCTGTCATCGGATCAACCATAAGCTCACTCATCAGTGTTACCTGTCTGTTGTAGCTTCCGGCAATCGATTCCATAAGTGCCTTCGTGTGCTTGTTGACGACCATAACCATCGCACACATAACAGATACTACCAGTATGTATATGAGCAGTGCTCCAACCCAGTTCATCTGTGTGGCAAGCTCACCGACATTCAAATGTAATCTCACAACATTGATGACCATGAGTGCAAGCACCGCAACTCCCGACCATACCGTCAGCTCCTGATCTGCAAATAACGCCGTGGCAATTATGGTGACACACGGAATAAGTATAAGCGGGTATATGGTGCAATATGTAAATGCTATAACACCGACACATACATATATCATACCTGTCACGACATAATTCTTGTGCTTTATGTCCGCCTCATCGTGCTTCATATAAAAATAGCAAATTGTGATCGCTATAGCCTGTACTATCATCGGCAGCACGATATACTTTACTATATATGCGCCTGCTCCTATGCTCTTATCTACTCTGTATACTCCAAATAATATCCATGCAATAACAAAAGAAATACTGCATATAACTATCATCATACGCCATACCAGCATATGCCATCTTGCGTCAATCTCATCCTTGTTAATATCATTCATGTGTACGCACCCCGCAAACCATCATATGTGTTGATTTTACCATATGAGGGTCCTTTTTTCCACCATTAATCAACAAAAGACGGACTTTTTTTATGCCAAAATCCGTCTTTTGTACCAAAAATCGTCAAATTACTTAAGGTTGTAGCCAACCTCAAATGCCTCAAGATTCTTCTCCACTGTCTTAGGTGGAACTGTGTTCTTGATAACCTCAACCCATGCATCATGTGAGAAATCCATGTGCTGTGCCGCGATTCCTATGATGACTGTGTTAAATACCTTGTTGTTGCCAAGCTTCTTTGCCTCGTCCATGGCATCAACTGAGATAACCTTGTACTTGCCGCTGAGCTCCTCGATGATTCCATCAGGATACTGTGCTGCGCCTGTAACTACAGTGATAGGATCTATTCTCTGGTCATTTACGATGATAACTCCATCCTTCTTCAGGAAGTGTGCATATCTGAGTGCCTCAAGTCTCTCAAATGCTATGAGGACATCCGCACATCCCTCTTCCACGATAGGCTCATTTACCTTCTCACCATATCTTACATATGTAACAACACTTCCACCTCTCTGGCTCATTCCGTGAACCTCTGAGAGCTTTACATCATAACCTGCTGCCGTGGTGATTCCACCGAGTATACGGCTTGTGAGAAGTGTTCCCTGTCCGCCTACGCCGACGATCATAATATTCTTTGTCTCCATGATTAGAACTCCTCCCTTTCTATAGCATCGAACTTACAACGCTTCATGCACAGTCCACAGCCTGTACAGAGTGTGTCATCTATACGGATGGTTCCATCCTCCTGCCTGATAACTGCAGGGCATCCAGGCTTTAAGCACATACCGCACTTCTTGCACTTCTCAGGTATTGCCTTGCATCTTCCTGTTATCTTAGTCGTCTTCAAGAGTACACAAGGTGACTTTGTGATGATGACTGATACCTCATCCTTTGCTGTCTCCTCCTTGATGAGCTTCTTAAGACCTTCTATATCAAATGCATTTATCTCATGGACGCTCTGGATTCCCAGTGCCTTGCAGAGATTGTAAATATCAATGGCATATGTAGGATCTCCCATCAGTGTCTTACCTGTTGCGGCGTGATCCTGATGTCCTGTCATACCTGTTGTCGAGTTGTCAAGTATGATGACTGTTCCTGTACTCTGGTTGTATACCATGTTCATGAGTGAGTTCACACCTGTGTGAAGGAATGTTGAATCACCTATGACCGCTACCCAGTTCTTGATATAATCCTTACCCTTTGCCTTCTCCATTCCATGAAGGGTAGAGATAGATGAACCCATGCAGACTGTTGTGTCAATAACACTGAGCGGTGCGACAGCTCCGAGTGTGTAACATCCGATATCTCCTGCAGCGTGGATCTTCAGCTCTGAGAGGACTGAGAATACGCTTCTGTGTGGACATCCTGGACAGAGGATAGGTGGTCTAGCTGGAACCTGAGCAGCCTCGACTGTCTCTACCTTCTCGCCGAGAAGCTTCTCTCTGAGCATATTTGCGCTGTACTCACCCTGAACTGTAAGCAGCTCCTTGCCGACTGCATCTATTCCCCATGATCTGACCTGAGTCTCGATATGTGGCTCAAGCTCCTCGATGACATACACCTTGTCTACCTGTGCACAGAAGTCCTCGATCATCTTTCTTGGGAGTGGATTTACCATGCCAAGCTTTAAGACTGATGCGTTTGGCATAGCCTCTCTGACATACTGGTAAGGGATACCGCTGGTGATGACACCCACACTCTTGTCTCTCATCTCAACTCTGTTGATCGGCATGTCAGCTCCGTCTGCTGCCATGTCCTTGAGTCTCTGCTCTACAAATACATGACGTGGTATAGCGTTACCAGGCATCATGACATATTTCTTTATATTTCTCTCATATGGCTTGTCAGGAATCTCCTGTCTGTCACAGAGCTCTACAACGCCCTGTGAGTGTGAGAGTCTTGTGGTTGTACGGAGCATTACAGGAGTATCATACTTCTCACTCAGCTCAAATGCATACTTTGTGAAATCCTTTGCCTCCTGGCTGTCTGATGGCTCAACAACTGGGATCATGGCTGTTCTTGCTACAAGTCTTGAATCCTGCTCATTCTGTGATGAGTACATTCCAGGATCATCTGCTGCAACAAGTACCATACCTCCGTTCACACCTGTGTATGCTGCGGTGAACAGCGGATCTGATGCCACGTTCACACCTACATGTTTCATCGACACTATTGATCTCACTCCCGCAAATGATGCACCGATCGCTACCTCTGTGGCTACCTTCTCATTTGGTGACCACTCTGAGTAGATATCTCCTTTGTACTGCACCATGTTCTCACTGATCTCTGTACTTGGTGTTCCAGGATATGCCGCTGATACCTTGACACCCGCTTCATAACAGCCTCTGGCGATGGCTGCGTTACCAAGCATAATCTTTTTTTCGCCCATGAATCTTACCCTTCCTGTCTATATTGATATTCTTGTTTTTATTTTTTCGTCTTAATTGACACTCTAATTTGTTATTATACAAGAATTATCAATAAAATAAAAGAGTTTTATACAATGTGATTACAAAGTGTGATTACAAAGCTATATCGAACAGCTCCTCTTATCGACATTTTCCCTAGTCAGTTATATTCTGCGTCTGACGTACCATGTCTGCAAAGCCCTGCCACTGCATATCGATAATATCGCCACTGCCGGCTGAACTGTCCACCTTACCGCCAACAAGAGCCATAACCATATCAAAATCTGCAGAACCCACATATTCACTGTTTTTGAGGATCATACCATAGGCCGCCACGGCACTTGCCGCACTCATGTCAACGGACATTTCGCTGCTGTAGCTGTCAGTCTTCACCACACGGCTCACAAGACTGCTCTTATCCCCATCCGGCTCCTTGTATCTTACGTTCACTGTCGCAAGCTCACCAGTATAGTCCTCTGCGCTATCAGACTTATCCTTAACGTCTTGTGATGCAGTCTCCGATGTATTTGCCTGATTGGAATCCTGTCCGTATTTGTGCTCGGCTGCAGGCACATCGAAGTCTGATCCCGCAGGCACTATCTCATAGAGCACCGTCACCATATGTCCTGCGCCTATCTCGCCGCCGTCCACAGCGTCATTTGCAAAGTCCGCATCCGCAAGGGCGCGGTTCTCATAACCTATCTGCCTGTAACCCTTGACATTTGCCGGATTGAACTCTATCTGAAACTTCACATCCTTGGCAACGGTGTTCAGAGTTCCGCCCATCTCGTCCACCAGCACCTTCTTTGCCTCATACGCAGAATCTATAAACGCATAGCTTCCATCACCATTATCAGCAAGAGCCTCAAGCTTGTTGTCCTTCAAATTGTCCGTTCCAAACCCAAGCACGCTGAGAAAAATGTTGTTTTCCTTCTTCTCCTCGGTTATCAGATCCACAAGGTCGCTCTCACTGGTAAGCCCCACGTTCAGATCCCCGTCCGTTGCAAGTATGACACGGTTGTTGCCTCCCTCTATAAAGTTCTTCTCCGCCAGCTCGTAAGCTGTGATGATGGCATCTCCGCCGTTGGTACAGCCCTCGGCTGTCATACTCGAAAGCGCCTCATTTATCGTGTACTGCTCTGAGCCGGATGTGCCCGAGAGCACCACCGTATCCTCACCCGCATATGTGACTATGCTCACCTTGTCGTTCTCATCCAGATTCTCCGCCAGCATGGCAAATGACTGCTGCACGAGTGGGAGTTTGTTATCTTCATACATGGATCCCGAGGTGTCGATCAGGAACACCAGATTTGAAGGCTTCTTGTCTCCAAAATCTATTTCATCCGTGTTGATCCCAACCATCATGAGCTTTGTGTCCTTGTTCCACGGACAGTCCGAATATTCTGTGTATATGGAGAACTTCTCTCCATCCTCAGGCTTCCTTCTGTAGTCATAGGTAAAATAGTTCAGCATCTCTTCTATTCTCACCGCTCCGTCCGGTGGGAGACAGCCTGACTCTATATACGACCTGACGTTGCTGTATGATGCCGTATCCCTGTCCGCCGCAAATGTGGAGAGAGGTCTGTCCGCTGTGGATACAAATCCATTCTCCGCCACGCTGTCATACTCTCTCGTATCGTAGGCGATCTCTGTATACATAGAATTTGAAGCATCTGTCACCATCGCTGTATCTCCAGCGACTGTTGCCACATCACAAGCTTCCTCCGCATACATAACATCATTCGACGTACTGTTGAATATTCCACTCAAGCCATTGTCCTGCAGCGACTTCTTTTTTTGCTTACTTTCTTTTTCCCTGTACTTTTCTGCGATCCCTGTTATCTCTGTCTTATCCCCATTTTGTTTTTCAAGGCGCATTCCCCTGCCATCTACTGCATCATCGTTACCACAGCCCGTAAGACCTCCTACCATCATAACCCCTACCATAACTGCGCATATGGATCTTGCAAATATTTTTGAATTATATTTCATCATAAAAAATCCCTCCGTAATATGAATTTCAAGCTACCGGTCAAGCTTTATATTCTATATACGAAGGGATTATTATTTTTTATGGTAATTTCTGTATTTTTTAATTTTTGATTTGTTTGTGCTATTCTGCCCTCTCAAATCTGTACCAGTTGCCCTCAACCTTCACTACAAGGCTGCCATCATCACACACAATGTAGGCTGAGTTTCTGGATGGGTTCATGTCAAAGTTGACCTCGCCGTCATTTGCCGGCACGCCATCGGTGTAGCTCTCAGCGTAGGCCGCTTTGCTCTCATCCACGCTGTCAGCATCGACCATGTCGTATGTGTCCCTGTAGAGCACACCATCCAACATGATCATGGGGATATAGTCAGCACTATTCACAGAATTCTGAGCATCAGTATTTCTCTGTACATCATAACTCGCCGTGGCGTTTTCTGCCATTTCAGCAGCATCGCTTTGAATATCGTCTGCCGCAGCCGCGTCACTTTCTTGTGCATAATAACTTTCATCCGAAGTCACCTTCACACTGTTGTCCTGCGCTGTCTTATCGCTTGCCCTCTTACGGCTGTTCCTTAACGGTCCGGCTACGATCAGCACACACACCACTGCCGCTGCCACAAGACCGGAAACGATCTGGATGGTTCTTCTGTTCCTGTCTTTACGGTCTTTCTTGACTCCAAACTTCTTATCTCCAGATTTCTTATCCTGCACCCGATGCGCATCCACCGCATCAAGTCCTGCCTCTATTTTTCCCCAGAGATCAGGTGCATCCATATTCTCTATATATTTGTCAGCTATTTCCTTTTCCAGTTCATCTTCATGTCTGTTCATAGTCTGCACCTCCTAAGTCTCTTGATCGCACTGTTGTAAAGCCACGTGACTGTTCCCATCGGCTTGCCAACTATCTCTGATATCTCTCTGAAGGTAAATCCTCCAGCCACCTTCATATCAACTATCTCCCGCTCATCAGGCTTAAGCGACTCCATGGCCACCTTCAGTGACACGCTGTTCACAACCTGTTCCTCCATGCTGCCACTCTGCCCGGTCTCCGGTATCTCATCCACCAGAGCCTCACGGTCTATCTTCCTGATCCTGTCCACCGCCATATTCCGGGCGATCGTGACCAACCATTTCTTATGTCCATTTCCCGGCTTATAGCTTCCCGCAATGCTGTACAGCTTGATGAAGAATTCCGATGTCACATCCTCAGCCTCCTCGCGCTGTCCTATGGTGTCGTACACCACAGCATATATGAGCTTCAGATACGCATCATATATGTGCCGCAGGCTATCCCTGTCGCCCGCCGCCATCGCAGACATGCACTGTTCAAATTCTCTGTCTGTCATAGCTCCCTCCTCATGATAATATACGTTATATCAACTGATTTTTATGGAATGTCATTTAACTTTTTAATCTTTTCCGCCTATTTACAACATCATATCTTCCGCATGGCGGCAAATCCCATCACGTAATTTTTCCTGCCACCGGCCGTGTCAAATGGCCATACCATATGGCGGCTGTCAACCAGCTCCACGTCGTAGTTCATATGAAGCGACATATCCTTCATGAGCTGTGCCACACCTTCTATGTGCTCCACCGACTTCATCGTCTCCACATCCCGCCTGTCAAATGCATTTGCAAGCTTCTCTGCGCATGTCTGATCCTCACATGCAGCGACCTCATATCCATATATGAGGACATCCTTTGTCATATGGTACATGTAGTCATTGAGTCTCTCCACCGCCGCCTCGTTCAGCCCCGAGATGGCACTGCTTATGAGTCTAAGATCCTCGTCATGATAATTGTCCCTGTAGTGGTAAAGCAATGCCGCAAATCTGGAATTGAGCTGGCTGTGAAGCCCGACCGCCACACTGTAATCAAATATATCAAGATACCTGTCGGTGTCATTTACTATATCCCCAGATTCCGTTCTGCCAATATATTTACCGGAATTGGCAGTCGCTATGCCTGTCAGGAACTCAAGTATATGCTCGGTGTCCTCACAGTCCTCAAGCATCGCCTCATACAAGCGGTACTGGTCATCGTCTACATGCCAGAATGGAATATCCGCTATTATATAATCCTGTTCCTTCAGCCCATATTCCCTGACTGCCGAAAGCACAGCTTCCCTGTCTCTGTCTATGAGCACCAGCCTGTAATTATCTGCCAATCTTCCTATATCTATATCGCCGGCCGGCCCTATTCCCCACAGTGCAAGCACAGGCTTTGAATTCGCTGCATCTGCATCCTGCCCGGATTCTTTTTTTACCCGGCAGTTATTTTCTATATATTCCGTCACCTCACGTCTGTACTGTTCCCATCCCACATAGGAATCCGGTATACGCTCCATGGCGATCATCTCATCAAAATAGCTCATTGTCTTCTCCTGACTCTGTGAACTGACAAACAAAGCAAAAGGATTATGCCTGTCAGTATTTATTGATCATTCACAGGTATTTTATAAAATTTTATTTTTAAGCACAAGTGGAATGTAGTATAATACACATAGTTGTGCAACAGGACACACCATTCCAGTTTTTTTACATTTTGGAGGAGTTATGGAATCAATACAGACAAACGCTCTGAACAGCAAATACATCAATTCACTCCTGCGCCCGGAGGAAAATCCTTTCATGCAGGAGATGCAGAGTTTTGAGGAGATCATGATGATGTATTCATGTGCCATCAGAGAGGTGAAGACAAAATTTGAAGTGCTGAACGATGATTTCAGCGTAAGATATAAGAGAAATCCTATAGAATTCATACAGTCAAGGATCAAAAAGCCTGTCAGCATTGCCAAAAAGCTTGCAAGCAAGGGCTGTCCGGTTACATGTGCAAGTATACTGAACAATCTGGATGACGTCGCCGGAATAAGAGTCATCTGCCCATTCATCGATGACATATACATGGTGGCAGAAAAGCTCATAAGTCAGGACGACATCACCCTGATTGAGGCAAAAGACTACATATCGCATCCAAAGCCAAATGGCTACCGCAGTCTGCATGTCATAGTCGAGATTCCTGTGTTCTTCGCAGACCACACAAGGAATATGCGTGTGGAGGTACAGATCAGAACAATCGCGATGGACTTCTGGGCGAGCCTGGATCACCAGCTCAGATATAAGAAGGATATCCCGAACGTAGACATGATATCCGCAAGACTTAAGAAATGCGCAGATGTGATATCCGCAACAGACCTTGAGATGCAGTCCATCAAGAACAGCATATATGGTCAGAGGTATATTCCTGAACTTAAGAGAGAATCACCTGAAGAATAACTACAGTTATCTATTACTGATATTTTTCAACCACAGGGAGAATGAAAAAATTGAAATATTTGCAACTTTTTATTTGACATTTGCTCAAACCTGTTGTAATATAACTGATGTTGTTAATCAACATGTGTGCATAGCTCAGCTGGATAGAGCACTTGGCTACGGACCAAGGTGTCGGGGGTTCGAATCCTCTTGCGCACGTGACAGAAGCTGTCTGAATTATTTCAGGCAGCTTTTTTGTTTCATCAAAACTACTTTATAACAGCCAAATATTATTCATAAAAAAAGCCAGGGGAGCGGCTATAAGCTTTATTTACATAAAGTGCTACTCCCTGCTCCCCAGATATTCTTCCACCTTCTCCGGCGTATCCAGTCTCAGCCGTACAATAGTCATCATGATCATGTATCGCAGGACTTCCTTTAATATCTCTTCGTCAAACTGCGACTTCATATTTTCCGGATACGCATGTACGAGAAAATGCACATTGTAGGCATCGCCCTGTCTTGAGATAAATGCACTCACATAGAGGCCATTCATGACCGCTGTTATGATGTCGTCATCCGTGATCTGTATATTTATCTTATACATCTTTGATATAAACTTTACCGTCTTGTCTTCTTTTACGAGAAAACGCCTGTCTGTAATCTCTCCTATGGAAAAGTTCTGTTTATGGAGTGTTATCGCCTGCAGGAATTCTGATTCCCTGTCATTCTCAATTATATAATCATATATATCATTAGGTGTGTATGCCATATTGTTCAAGTTATCCTTTCATCTATTTGTCTATATGCTAAGCGCTTTTGTCTATCACTCGTCCGGAGTCGTCACGTCACACTGCCCATCGTAAGTCCGATCACAAATACCACAAATGCACCAATCGTAAGCACATACCACTCGATAACACGGACTGTAAGTTCCCAGTCAGACGGCTCAACATCATACAGGTTTCTCACCCTGGGCCACATGGCCAATCTGAAAAGTTCATCTGGAAACAGCATACTTACGACCGCAATGATGCATATAATGATTCCGAATATATATAATACTATATTTCCTCTGTTTGTAGTCTGCGGACCAGTAATAAACTTCACTATTTCATAAATATCCGGCGGATTTGCATAATAATCTCCTAAAACCACATCAAACTCGTTGGTCATCGTGCCGTCCGCATTGTATACCATGTATCCATCTTTTGAGACAGCGCCTCTAAAAAACACCTTATCACCCGCCATGATCTTTACTCCGATATAATCATCAGATGATAACATGCCGTTCTCCGTCCCTGCCGGTATGGCAGAATGATCCTCCATCCAGCTATATGGTCCATATGTTACGTCTCTATACCCATCTCCTGTAAATCGATGATAACACTTAAATTCTATGCTCTGGTCATCATATACTATGATACTTGTATGTCCATCTGTATATGTCACATTTCCCTGTTCTTCTTTTCGGGTCAGAAAGTCACCCCTGAATTCTATTCCCTTTATGGACATTATAATCGGATAAATTATGGAAAATGCTATGATCATTGCCACTATAATGCTCATCAGAACCTTTTGCGTCCTGGATAAATTCTTTATTCTCTCCATATACATTTCCCCCTTCGATCAGGAATTTTCTGTTATCTCCACGAGCTACGAAACATACTCTGCAGATTTCAAATACATATCGACTGCCTATATTATCCTCCCATGCTATCCGCAGCCCCTGACTACTGCCCGCGCGCGCCTAGAACAGATCCAGCGTATTGTCAAGATATATCTCTTCTCTTACCCTCAGCTGGTACTCTGGCTTTGTCATATAGTATAGCAGAAATTCCAGCACTATGGCACTTCCAAGACCTCTTCCCTCTATCTTGAAATTGGAAAACCCCAGTGGCAGGTAAATGTTCTTTATATCATCTATACCTATAAATCCGGGATTCTCCATCGCTTTGGAGAAACGATAGCCACCTGCTGCGTTCGGCGATGTACAGTGGTGAATTGATTTCTCACCGAGAGCCATACGGCTCACATCCTCATAGCAGGCTTTCCTGTCCTGACAGGAGAACCAACAGCATTCGTTGCACAGGAATTCCACCTTGTCTTTCTGCTTTTGCGAAAGCGCCCCCAGCCTGTCAAATGCTTTGTTCAGCCGGAAATCCGGCACAACATATCGGAATTCATCCCGGTCAAGCTCTGCCGAAAACTGGTCAAAGTCCGTAATGACCTTTGTTGTAGATGAAACCATATATAGTCCCGGATAGTTCTCCTGCAGATAGTCAAGCAACAACTCCGAATGGACTATGACACCGTTTTGAATATCACCCTTCTCAAACGCTCTGCACAAATCATTACACCGTTTATCCGCAAGATGTTCCGGTCTTAACAATGAGTTACTGAAGGTCAGCCTCGCCGATATTCCATACTCTCTCATAAGTTCCAGCACATCTCTGGCACCGCTGTCACCATATCCCACTCTGCCACCGCCCCAGAGGCAGTCACCCGGTGCGCCATACACCGAGCCGATATCACACCAGTCGTAAAAATATTCCCTGTGCTCACGGTATAGTGGCAGGAATACCTTATACAACTCGTAGAATTCAAAAAGTCCGGGCAGATGGTAATGTGCCTTGTATTCTGTTTTGTTATTCTCTGGCATTGATCTGCCAGACAATGGCTCATTCTTCATAGTGTTCATTTTCCTGTTTTTCTTTCAGTTCCCACATGTTATCTTCGTTTCCAGCTTCCGCATACTGTCTACAATTATATAAAAGTTCTTCATCTGTTGCAAACCATGTTTAGGATATTGTATATTTGAGCTATGAGAAATTCATATTTTATAAGCGAGGGATGACTATGAATTATGCATTTACAAATGGAAAAATATTAAACGGAACTAAAGATATGCAGATACAGACCGGGCTCTGTATTCTGGTCAGAGATGGCAAAATATATGACATCATAAAGGATACTGCTGATCTTGACGGATATAAGATCATAGACCTTCAAGGGCATTACATTCTGCCAGGTCTTATCAATATGCATGTACATCTTGCGGGAAGCGGAAAACCCCAGAAGAAGCAGCGCGACAATGAAAAACTTGTAAATACCATCATGGGCTCGGCGCTTACCAGAGCCATCGCATACAACATGGTAGCAGGCTTTGCAAAGGACGAACTGCTAAGCGGTGTCACTACCATAAGAACTGTTGGCGGCCTTGGAAACTTTGACACCAGACTGCGTGACGAAATCGAAGCAGGCACCAAGACGGGGCCGCGTATCCTTGCCGCCAACCGGGGAATCTCGGTTCCCGGGGGACATATGGCGGGATCTGTAGCTATCGCTGCTGCAAACATAGATGAAGCACTTGCCCACCTGAACAAATGTGAGAAAGAAAAGGTTGACATAATCAAGCTAATGATCACTGGTGGAGTGCTTGATGCAAAGGAAAAGGGCACTCCAGGAGAACTGAAGATGTCACCTGATATGGTGCGCGCAGTCTGCGACAAGGCTCATGCAGACGGCTACATGGTTTCCGCACACGTCGAATCACCCGAAGGTGTCCGCGTTGCTCTGGAAAACGGAGTTGATTCCATAGAGCACGGTGCCAAAATGGACGATGACATGATCAGACTTTTCAAGGAACGCGGAGCATTCCTCTGCACCACTATCTCTCCGGCTCTTCCATATGCCCTGTTTGAACGCGCACTCACGAATGCGACCGAGGTCGAACAGTACAATGGAAATGTCGTATTTGAGGGAATCATAGACTGCTCAAAGGCAGCCCTGGCAAATGACATCCCTGTTGTACTGGGAAATGACGTCGGCTGTCCATGGATCACACAGTATGACTTCTGGCGTGAGCTGTACTACTTTCACAAATACGTCGGGGTATCCAACTCATTTGCACTGTACACCGCGACAAAGCGGAGTGCGGAGCTTGCCGGGATTGGACAGCTCACCGGATCCATAGAGAAGGGCAAATATGCAGACATGATAGTCACCGCAGGAAATCCTCTTGACGATCTGCGCGTTCTCAGGAATCTTGAGATGGTCATCACCAAGGGAAACATAATCGACCACCCAAAGATCAAAAAGAGGAAGAATGTGGATGCGGAGCTGGACAAGTTTCTGTAGGCAGTACAAACAAACTACAGCGGAGGTTATTATGGGAAATACATTCAGGGAAGTTAAGTGTTACAAATGCGGACACATTTTTATGTGGCAGAAAGATGGTATAGAATATCAGTCTGAATATCGTCTGGAAAGCACCAGCGAATTGCTGGGAATTGCGGCATGTCCTAAATGCGGAACGGATATGTTGGTAATTCCGCATGTTCTTGAGGGAATCTCTAAAGATTCAAATGGAATTGTGGAATCAGGGATACGGGGAATATAAAGACAAAAATAACCGGGTATGTTTCTTCCTGAACATGCCCGATTATTTTTTATATGGGAATATCCTACTCATCTGGATTCACGATGGCGCCTATCTTAAACTCTCTGCCATCCTTTTGCCACTGTCTGTACTCCGCTGTAGCGGCAAAGAGTACATCTCCCGATGAGTTGATTGCCGTCTCAAGTGAATCCTGGACCACTCCGATGATCATTCCGACAGCAACAGCCTGCATGGATATATCCTGTGGGATTCCAAACAGCGAGCACGCCATAGGAATGAGCAACAGCGAACCTCCCGCAACACCTGAGGCACCGCACGCGCCAAGGGTTGCCATAAGACTGAGCATGAGTGCTGTCGGAACGTCAACCGACACTCCCATGGTATTTGCAACGGAAAGCGCCATTATAGTTATAGTGATGGCGGCACCATCCATATTGATGGTCGCGCCAAGCGGTATGGATACCGAATACACATCCGGGTCAAGTCCAAGTCTTTTGCAAAGTGACATGTTCACTGGGATATTTGCCGCAGAACTTCTGGTGAAGAACGCCGTCACACCTGACTCTCTGAGGCATCTCCACGCAAGTGGATATGCATTTCTCCTTAAGACGATAGTCGCAAGGAGCGGATCTACGATCAATGCAACCGTAAGCATGGCGCCCACAAGCACAAGCAGCAATCTGCCATATTCCTTGAATATCGACAATCCACTCTCCGATACTGTCGTGAACACAAGTCCCATGATTCCAAATGGTGCGCACCCAATGATCCACCTCACGACGGTTGATACCGCATCCGATATGGATACAAGTGCAGATTTTATAGACTTGCTTGTCCGTCGCATGGCAAGTCCAAACAAAAGTGCCCACGCAAGTATGCAGAGATAATTTGCGTTGAGTATCGCATTTACTGGATTATCGGTGATGTTGAGTAAAAGATTCCGGAGGACCTCCATGATTCCCGATGGGACGACATCCGCCTGATATGATTCAAGGTCCAGTGTCATGGTTACAGGGAAAATAAAACTTGCGCTCACCGCCACTATCGCTGCGCACAGCGTGCTGAGCATATACATGATCGTCACCATACGGAACTGCTGGCCATTTCCCTTTCCTGCATTTGCAATTGAGCTGATGACAAGGGCAAACACCAGTATCGGCGCAATTGCCTTGAGCGCCCTGACGAACATGGTTCCGATCAGGCCTATTCCCGTTGCCCCCGGCACCAGAAGTCCCAGCACCGCACCGATCACTATTCCAACCAATATCTTCGCGATCAGCGACACCCTATTCCACATCTCTACAATCTTTTTCATGAATCTAACTCCTAACTATATCTATATTTCTGCTTTTTAACATACATTTTCTTTAGCATTCTTCTTTCTCAGAAGAAGTATCCTCACGAGCAAAAGCACTGGGAATATAACTCCCGCAAGGATTCCGCGTTTCTTAATAGTATCATATATCGATCAGGCTTGTATATAACAGATTTCATAACACAAAAAGCGGCGAACAGATTCTTGCTTCTGTTCGCCGCCACTTCACTTTTATAATACTCTATTTTATGACCATACTTCCTCTGCTATCTCCTTAACGAGCTTGAGCTTTGCCCACTGCTCTTCCTCTGTCAGCTTGTTTCCGATCTCACAAGATGCAAATCCACACTGAGGGCTCAGGCATAATCTGTCAAGTGGTACATACTTTGCAGCCTCATGGATCCTTGCAATGACCTTCTCCTTATCCTCAAGAACCGGAGATTTTGTTGTGATGAGTCCGAGCACGACCTTCTTGTTCTCTGAAACCTTTGCAAGAGGTGCAAATCCACCTGATCTCTCATCGTCATACTCAAGGAACAGCGCATCTACATTCTCATTTGCAAATACATAATCTGCAACTGTGTCATAAGGACCGCTTGTGAAGAATGTTGAGTGGTAATTTCCTCTGCATATATGTGAAGTGATGACCATATCCTCCGGCTTTCTTTCAAGGGCAAGGTTGTTCACTGCAAGAAGCTCATTCTTGACATCCTCAAGTGATATTCCAAGCGACCTATATCTCTGCTTTGCTGCATCCCCCACTATGGCGCCCCATGTACAATCGTCAAGCTGCAGGTTTCGGCATCCAGCATCATAGAACTGCTTAATAACATCCTGATAAGCCTTTCCAATGTCCTGGATAAGCTCCTCATTTGTAGGATAGAACTTCCTTGTGTTTGCAATATTGTCAGGTACTATCATCTGCTGAAATGTCTGTGCAGGAGCCGGTATCGTATACTTTGCAACAGTATTCTCATCCTCGAACTGCTTTAAGAACTTGAAATATTCAACAAATGGATGAGCCTTTGCCTTTATCTTACCTACAAGATACGTATCATCAAGAACCGCAAGCTCTGCATCGAATTTCACACCATTTCCAGTGTTCTCATGGGCAACTCCATCAAGTCCCCACATAAAGTCAAGATGCCAGAATGTTCTTCTGAACTCGCCATCTGTGATCGCATGGAATCCAAGTTCCTTCTGCTTTGCAACGACCTTGGTAATCTCCTCATTAACAACTTTGTCGAACTCCTCCTTGGTGATCTTTCCGTCCCTGTATGCTGCCTTCGCATCCTTGAGTGCCTGTGGTCTCAGAAAGCTTCCTACAAAATCGTATCTGAAAGGTGTCTGTAATTTGCTCATATGTCTTTATCCTCCGTAGTGTTTTCTCGTTTTCTTAACTTGAGGATATTCTAGCAGGATAGGCTGTCCATGGAAAATACTATTATTTTGAGGCTTGCCATAGTTTTAAGCTATGGGTATCTATAAATCCTTTAACTCCACTGCGAGTTATACAAATCCGCATAGAATCCATTCTGAGCCATGAGCTCATCATGGTTACCCTGCTCTATGATATCACCGTCCTTCATAACAAGGATGATGTCTGCATTCTTGATGGTTGACAGTCTGTGGGCTATGACAAAGCTTGTCCTGCCCTTCATCAGATTGTCCATGGCTCTCTGAATCCTGTGTTCTGTTCTCGTATCGACTGACGATGTAGCCTCATCGAGGATCAGGACCGGATTGTCAGCAAGAATTGCTCTTGCGATAGTTAAGAGCTGTTTCTGTCCCTGGGAGATATTTGTTATCTCCTCATTGAGCTCCATGTTGTATCCACCCGGAAGTGTCGAGATAAATCTATGTGCATGGGCTGCCTTTGCCGCTGCGATGACTTCCTCATCCGTGGCATCCAGTCTTCCGTATCTGATATTCTCCATGATAGTGCCCTTGAACAGCCATGTATCCTGAAGCACCATGCCAAATACATCCCTGAGCTCACGTCTGTTGAAGTCCTTAATATTGTGTCCATCCAGAAGTATAGCACCGCCATTCACGTCGTAGAATCTCATGAGCAGCTTGACCATGGTGGTCTTGCCCGCTCCGGTAGGTCCGACTATAGCTACCTGCTGTCCTGGTTTTACATGGGCTGAGAAATCCTTGATGATGATCTGATCCGGATTGTAGCCAAACTTTACATGTTCAAATGTAACTTCACCCTTGATTCCCTCTGTGGATACAGGATTCTCTACTATCTGCTCCTCTTCTTTCTCTTCAAGAAGTTCAAATACTCGCTCAGCGGCTGCTGCCATCTGCTGCATCATATTTGTGACCTGGGCAACCTGCTGAACAGGCTGTGTGAGGTTCTTCACGTACTGTATAAATGCCTGGATATCACCTATCTGGATAGTTCCTCTGATCGCCAGAGCCGCACCTGATATGGCAACTGCCACATAGCCCAGATTACCGACAAACATCATAATAGGCTGCATCAGTCCTGAGAAGAACTGTGACTTCCATGCTGACTTGTACAGAGTCTCATTTGTCTCATGGAACTCTCTTCTAACGTCGTTCTCCTTATTGAACGCTTTTATGACATTGTGTCCGCCATACACCTCTTCAACCTGACCGTTTATGTGTCCCACGTATTCCTGCTGCTGCTTGAAGAATCTCTGGGATTTCTTGATGACAAACATCATGAGCATGATACTTATCGGAAGTATCAGCACTGATATAAGTGTCATAAGCGGGCTGATCGTGAGCATCATCACGATTACACCGATGACCGTACTAACCGATGTGATGAGCTGTGTGATACTCTGGTTCAGACCATTTCCCATGGTGTCTATATCATTTGTGATCCTTGAAAGTACCTCGCCATAGGTTCTGCTCTCAAAGTAGCTCATCGGCATCCTGTTGATCTTCTCGGACACCTCACGTCTCATCCTGTAGCACACCTTCTGTGTGATACCGGTCATGATGAAGCCCTGTACAAAACTAAATGCCACACTCAGCACATACAGACCAAGACAGAACAGCAATATCTTACCGATATACGTGAAATCAATTCCGCCGTTGCCTGTTATCTTGTTCATGATTCCCTCAGACAGGGCTGTTGTTGCCTTGCCGAGTACCTTCGGACATACTACGTTGAATACCGTACTTCCAATTGCAAATATAGCAACGACAACAACCGCTGCCTTGTACTTGCCTATGTATCTAAATAACTTTCCTATCGTTCCCTTGAAGTCCTTGGCTTTCTCGCCGCCCATCATAGGACCGTGACCTCTTCTAGGGCCTTTGAAACTTCTCTGATTATTTGTCTGATTCTGTTCTGCCATGTCCTACACCTGCCTTTCTGAGTCAGTTCCAAGACTGGCCGCTATCTCCGATGGAGAAAGCTGTGACTCGGCTATCTGCCTGTACTCCTCACAGGTCTGCATGAGTTCTTTGTGAGTTCCCTTGCCGACTATCGTACCCTCGTCAAGCACAAGTATCTGATCTGCTGAGAGTATAGTGCTTACACGCTGTGCAACGATAAATACCGTGCTGTCATTTACGTGCTCGCCAAGTGCCTTTCTGACTGCCACATCCGTCTTGAAATCAAGCGCCGAAAAGCTGTCGTCAAATATCAGGATCTTCGGCTTTCTCGCTATGGCTCTGGCTATAGCAAGACGCTGTTTCTGACCACCGGACACATTTCCACCGCCCTGAGCAACCGCACTGTCGTAACCGTGCTCCTTCTCCTCTATGAAGTCGGATGCCTGGGCAATCTCAGCTGCAAGCTTGACATCTTCATCAGATGCATCTGGTGCACCGAATCTTATATTGGACGCAATCGTTCCCGAGAACAGAATTCCCTTCTGCGGAACAAAACCGATATTCTGTCTCACGCTCTCCATGGTGAGGTCTCTTATATCCTGTCCGTCTATCGTTATCGAACCCTCCGTAACATCATAGAATCTCGGGAGGAGCTGAACCAGTGTACTCTTACCACAACCGGTACTTCCTATGATCGCCGTAGTCTGTCCAGGCTTGGCCTCAAATGAGATATTCTCAAGTACATTCTCATCTGCGCCCGGATATGCAAATGCGACATTGTCATACTTTACGACACCCCTTGGTGCTTCAAGCTTCTTTGCTCCGGCTGCATCCTGAACTGTCACATCCGTATCTATGATCTCCTGTATTCTGTCTGCTGCCACGCTGGCACGAGGGAGCATGACTGACATCATGCTGAGCATAAGGAATGACATAATGATAAGCATTGTATATGTAATAAATGCAGTCATTGATCCTACCTGAAGGACACCCGCATCGATCTTGTGGGCTGCCACCCACTCTATAAGTATGCTTATTGCATACATGATGAACATGAGTATAGGCATTGCAAATGTCATGACTCTGTTGACGAACAAGGTGTTCTTCGTCAGGTCTTTATTTGCCTCATCGAATCTCTCTTCCTCGCGTTCCTCTCTGCCAAATGCCCTGATAACCGGGATACCTGTAAGTATCTCTCTTGACACAAGGTTTACTCTGTCCACCAGTGTCTGCATAACTTTAAACTTTGGCATGGCAATGACCATAAGCGTTCCCATGAGGATCACAACTGCTGCTATACCGATGAATATTACCCAGCCCATTCCGGCTCCGTTCTCAACAACCTTGACGATTCCTCCAATAGAAAGTATCGGTGCATATAGAACCATTCTGAGCATCATAACTGTAACCATCTGTATCTGCTGGACATCATTTGTAGATCTCGTTATAAGAGATGCAGTTGAGAACTTGTTGATCTCAGCATCCGAAAATGCGATAACCTTGTTGAACACCTTCTCTCTGAGTCCGCAGGCAACGCTTGCCGCAACCCTTGACGCCACAAGTCCTATGAGAACCGCAGCTGCTGCCATGAGAAGTGACATTCCAAGCATCTTCACCGCTGCCCACTTCAGATATGACATCTGTCCTGCCTTATAATCGTAGCCAAAGCTGTCGTAGCATATTCTTGTACATGCTATGGCTGTGGATTCCATATAATCCTCACCCATGCTGTCGAGCATGCCATCAACAGTAGGCTTCATCTGTTCACCGATCCGCGCCCACATCTCCTCCGGCATCTCGTCAAGGGTGATTCCCATCTTGTCAAGTCCTGCCTTGATCTCATTGTCCTCGTCAGAGTTCACCATCTGATATGGATAGTAATACATCATAAGCCCCTTCATACAGGCACTATCCACTTCGTCTATGTGTTCCTCGCCGTCTTCTGTCAGGTAATAATAACCATCCGAACCATCTTTATAATATTTCTCCCATACGGCTTTCTCATCGTCATCCATAAATCCGTCTATCACTTTGTAGGCTTTCTCCGGGATCTGTTTCGGACTGCAGTTCTCTATACCGTAGTTCTGTATACCGGTATCTATGAGCTTTGAGGTGTAGTCCGGAAGTGACAGATCACAGTATGCCTGCAGAACGAGAAGCAGGGCTATGATAATGACCGACTTCCAATACGGCTTCAGATTTCTGAATATCTGCATGTCATTTCCTCCTTGAACAATTATTGATCAGATGAATGTATCCCCCTCTAGTCTTTCTATGTGCACAACATAACATCACCTGTACCGGATCGCTCCCGCTCATTTCGGCCTACAGCGGTACTAAGAACCGGTGGCCTCAAATGTCCTGTACAGGTGATGTTATGTTGTACACGTTAATATACATTATGCAGGGATACATTCATCTGATATCTACGCTTTCTTCTGACGGAGAAAATGCCATGCTTTAGCTGACGTTGTTTTCCCCTTTACATTTCCAAGCGTATTCTTACTTTATTTGAATATCTTTGAAAGTTTATCATTGCATATATTCTCAGTCAATTAAATATCTATAAAGATTTAATAATTTTTATGACAAAAAACCGGCAGCCGCTGTTCTCCAGCAACTGCCGTTTTTTCCCCGTTTCTTCTGACTTTCAATCTAAGCCAGCTTTATCCGCTCCGCCGCATCTCTTGTTATAGCAAGTCTTTTTCCCTTTGCCTTGATTATCACATTGCCAAAGTAAGACGATACGACCTGCACCTGATCTCCGGTCTCAAGCTGACATGCGCCGAACAGTGATCTGTCCGCACAATTCCAGGCTACCTCTCCTGAGAAACCGTTTACTGCATTTGATAATGACATCATAGTAACCACCCCTTCAAAATAATTGTTTTTATGAATTATATTATGTTTTAATGCACTATCCGATATGCAATTTGTCTTTCGTTTCTTCTATTGTCTACACAATTATAACTCTTCAGGGTCGGTGCAAGTCAATTCTAATTGTTAGTATATGGGGCTAATCTTTCTTACACCGAACTAACTTGGATACACAAAAACCCCACCGACATCCGACTTACCATCAGACATCAGTGGGGTTATAATGTTCTCAATATTTATTATCTTACACCGAATTACTCGATTACCTTAAGCCATCCCTCTGGACCTTCGATTCTGCCCATCTGGATTCCTGTAAGAGTATCATACAGCTTCTGGATAACTGGTCCCATCTTCTCCATACCGCTTGGGAAGCAGATCTCCTTGCCGTGGTCGTTGATCTTACCTACAGGTGAGATAACCGCTGCTGTACCGCACAGACCGCACTCTGCAAAATCCTTAACCTCATCGAAGGATACTTCTCTCTCCTCAGCCTCAAGTCCAAGGATATCCTTTGCAACTACCATCAGTGAACGTCTTGTGATCGATGGGAGGATACTGTTTGACTTAGGTGTAACTACCTTGCCGTCCTTTGTAACGAAGATGAAGTTTGCTCCACCTGTCTCCTCTACCTTTGTTCTTGTAGCTGCATCGAGATACATATTCTCATCGAATCCCTCTTTGTGTGCTGTAACTATTGCATGAAGGCTCATTGCATAGTTAAGACCGGCCTTGATGTGTCCTGTTCCGTGAGGTGCTGCTCTATCGAAATCTGAAACCTTGATTGTGATAGGCTTTGCGCCGCCCTTGAAGTAAGGACCAACTGGTGTTGTGAGGATTCTGAACTGATACTCGTCTGCCGGCTTAACACCTATAACTGGATTTGAACCGAACATATATGGTCTGATATATAATGTAGCACCTGATCCGTAAGGTGGTACATAATCAATATTTGCCTTTACTGTATCTACTATTGCCTGTACAAATCTATCCTCTGGGAAAGGTGGCATCTCAAGTCTTCTTGCTGAGTCTGCCATTCTGCTTGCGTTGAGGTCAGGACGGAAACATACAACACGTCCATCCTCTGTTCTGTAAGCCTTCATTCCCTCGAAAACTGTCTGAGCGTACTGAAGAACACCTGCGCACTCGTTTAATACTACGTTAGGATCCTCTGTGAGTGTACCCTCATCCCATGCTCCATCCTTATAATTTGCTACAAATCTCTTATCTGTCTGAACATAGCCAAATCCAAGGTTTGCCCAATCGATATTCTTCTTATCCATATCTACATCTTCCTTTCACTTTAGCTTGTGCTTTTTGTATGTGTCTGTTATATCACATTATTTCGCCTTTTTCCATATGTATATTGAACATTTGCTTGAAAAATTAAGGTTTTTATTCCAAAAACGGCTAATTTTTTCATGTTACAATGTACAATTTGATGATTTTCCCAAGTTACAAGCTTTCCTACTTCAACTTATTACCCTCTGAGAAAGCATCGCCAACCCTGTCGCCGAGTGCAAAATATCCATGTCCGATGGTGTCAAACACGATCGGATGGAACTCTTCATATGTGATCTCGCCGTCATCGCCCAGGATACGGTCGTCTGCAACAACATTTACAATCTCGCCGAGGAACTTGTCCCCGTCTATGATCTCCTTGAGCTTGCACTCCATTGTCAGTGAAAGCTCGTTGATGACTGGAGCATTTACAAACTCGCTCTTTCTGGTTGTAAAACCAGCCTTCTTCATCTTGTCTGGCTCGTCATTTGCCGACACGATTCCCACATAGTCACAGGCTGCCACATGCTCTGCATCAGCAATGGCAACTGTGAACGCTTTGTTCAGCTTTATATTCTCGGTAGTCTTATGACTTCCAAGGTCAAATATGATCTCATTTGCTCCGACTATTCCGCCCCATGCCGCATTCATGACATTTGCATTGCCATCGGCATCGTATGTTCCGATCATCATGACCGGTTGTGGCACCAGCATAGGTTTTGCACCAAGATTCTTACTCATATTATCTGCCTCCTTAATTTGAAGAAACTTACCTTTCTATTTTATGACTACTGCCATCTAAGGGCAATATTTTTCTGGCTAAAATATTATTTCCCACATGCATATAAGCACCACCAGGAACAGCACATTTGCAAATGTGAAATATGCCAGATATCTTCCTCTGGCGCCCTTGTCCTGTCTCGCCACGTATTTGAACGAGATCAGGCTCGCCATGGACGCTATAAGAGTTCCAAGTCCGCCGAGATTGGTGCCGACTATCAGATCCGTGTATCTGTCTGTAAACCCCGACAACAAAACCGCAGCCGGAACATTGCTTATGACCTGACTTGCAAGTACTGATGTGATCATCTCATGCCCGCCAAGAACACTCTCCACAAATGTCCTAAATTCTTCTATTCTTCCCATGTTTCCGATAAACACGAAGAATCCCACAAATGTGAATATCAGCGAATAGTCTACCTTCAGCAGCAATCTTCTCTGGCATATAAGGACTACCACAAGCACTACCGCAAATGTCACCCAGTATGGGACGATCCGCGCCACGGTGAGCAGCGACAGCACAAATAGTATGCTATATATACCCACCAGCTTCCTGTTCACCTGTATATCACTGCCTGAAAGTCTGATCTCAAGCTGCCTGTTTTTTCCTTTCATGCATACTATGACACATATTACAAGAAGCGCTGCCGATGCCACTGTATATGGCAGCATAAGCAATACAAACCTGCCTGCGCTGATCCCTGCAAGTCCGTACAGATACAGGTTCTGCGGATTGCCTATGGGTGTCAGCATACTGCCAAGGTTCGCAGCTATGGTCTGGAGGGTTATCACCGGCACCATCCATCTGGTGAGTACTTCCTCTCCTGCCATACCAAGGACCGTGAGTGTCATCGGTACAAATGTTATGAGCGACACATCATTTGTGATAAACATGCTGAAAAAGAAACACATGAATATCAGGACAATTGTCACCGCCCGGAGCGAACCCATACGATTTATCATACTTTTCGCTATGATGCCAAACATCCCCTGCTGTGAAAATCCCGCGACCACTGTCATAAGACAGAAAAGTATCGCAAGTGTCCTGAAATCTATGTAGTCCACATACGCGCTGTCCGGAGGCACGATAAATGCCGATATCACCGCCAGCAGAAGTGCCACGGTGAGCACTGTCTCTTTGCGGACAAATTCTCCGATTTTCTTTATACCCCCGATCATGGTCTGAATGTCCTGAGTGCCTCTATAGTCTTGGTGATCAATTCATCAAGTGACCAACCAAGCATATCTGCACCTCTTTCGATGACCTCCCTGGAGCATCCCGCAGCAAATCCCTTGCTCTTGTATTTCTTCTTAACTGACTTGAGTTCCAGATCTTGAACACTCTTTGATGGTCTCATAAGTGTAACCGCTCCGATAAGTCCTGTAAGCTCGTCCACAGCATAGAGAACCTTCTCCATCTCATGTTCTGGTTTTATGTCAACCGTGATACCATAGCCATGGCTTGCCGTCGCATGTATGATCCTCTCGTCAACACCGTGCTCTCTCATGATCTCCTGGGACTTGATGCAATGCTGCTCAGGATACTGTTCAAAGTCCAGATCGTGAAGCAGTCCGACTATTCCCCAGAACTCTTCCTCATCGCCATAACCAAGTTCCCTTGCAAAATACCTCATGGTTCCCTCTACGATCTGTGCATGCTCCAGATGAAACTCATCCTTGTTGTACTCTGTGAGTAATTCCCACGCTTCTTCTCTTGTCATCTTTTTATTCTCCTCGTATTATATAGTAGTAAATTTATTTCCTTGCATATCTCTTCATTTTTTGCAGAAAAAATTCACATGCCTCTGATTCTGTTTCAAACAAATTCAATCCCATATCTATCTAAGCAGTGCAGGTCTGCACACACGTGCCGACATCTGTTCCTTAAGTTCTGTGATCTTTGCGGCACACGTCGTCAAATTCGCCGCAGCATTTTCAGGCTTCATCGCCGTTCTCACCTGCTCCGAATCACTGTCATCTATACCAAGCACATTGTTCACTGCGTAACACTCATTGAACAATCCTTCTTTGACGCAGTTCTCCGCACCATCCCCAAGACATCCTCCTATGGCGATCACATATTTGCCGTGTTTCTTTGCAAGCTTTGCGACTCCCAATGGGGTCTTGCCCATCATGGTCTGGGCATCTATCCTGCCCTCACCGGTTATGACAGTATCTGCCCACTCTACATCCGCCTCAAGCCCTATCTCTGACAGAACTATATCTATTCCCGGCATAAGTTTTCCACCTAGGAACATGAGAAACGCATATCCAAGTCCGCCCGCAGCGCCGGCACCTAGTGTATACCTGTCGAATTTTCCTGTTTCATTTTCACCTACAGGCTCTGTATCTACGTCAGTTTTTTCATATCCACAGTCAATAAGCTGTGCCGATTTGCTCAAACCTTCTACAGATTCTTCTACAATATCAGCATAATGCTTCATGTATTCTTCCATGAGCTCAACAGTCTCCGCATTTGCCCCCTTCTGTGGTGCAAATACACGGCTGCACCCTAGCTCCCCCACAAGGGGATTAGTCACGTCACAGGCGATACTAAATGTACAGCGTGATAGTCTGGATGCAAAGTCATCATCATCTACACATGACTCATCGACAGCACCTGCACCAGATATCGCAGCAGTGCCTACAATTGGCGTATCGACAGGATCTGCTACAGCCAGCTCTGATGAATTCTTACGGACAAGCATCTTCCCCGGAATAACAATCCTTTCAAGGACTCCAAGCCCCTCTGCCCCATATGGCACCTCATGACCATTCGCGTCAAGGCCGGAAAATCCAAGCGCCTGAAGCATTCCGATGCCGCCGTCATTTGTCACGCTTCCTCCGATTCCGACGATAAATCTTTCACAGCCCTTTGCGACCGCATCCATTATCATCTCACCGACACCATATGTCGTCGTGTGCATCGGATCTCTCTGCCCCTCTGGGACAAGTGGAAGTCCTGCGGCAGCCGCCATCTCCATGACAGCAGTTCGCCCGTCTGCGGCATTATATATTGTATATTCCGCAGTGATCCTATCACCAAGCGGTCCGGTCACATAACATCGCTCTCTGCTGACACCATCTCTTCCATATATAAGAGCATCAGTAGTGCCCTCTCCGCCATCAGCCACAGGGCGTACCCTGACCTCTGTATCCGGTAATATTGACTTTATTCCTTTTTTTATGGCATTCCCCGCTTCAAGACTCGTCATGCTTCCCTTGAAAGAGTCAACCGCCACAAGTATCTTCTTCATAATAACTCCTGTCTGTATACTGAAGCACCAGTCATCCATCTTTGTACATGGCTGAAGCTTCACATCGCCTTTGTATATTATAATACCATCTGCAATTTTTGCACACAAAAAGTGGGGCGTATACAAAACTGTTGTTATATTCTGTATACGCCCCGTTGTTCAAAAGGATGTTATTAAGCTATTTTACTTTAACTGATTTCGCCTTGCTCCACGCAGAGTAAAATGTCACTGACTTTCCATTTATCTTTACTGTCTTGTAGGTTCTCACACGTACATAATATGTCTTTCTACTCGCAAGCTTCTTGACACTTGTTCTGATCGTCTTGTTCTTGCTTACAGTCTTTACCTTTGTGCCACTTCTGAAATTCTTATTTGCACAATACTGTAACTGGTAACCCGTTGTCTGTGTCATCTGCTTGTTCCATCTGACTGTCATGCTGCCCTTGCCGGACGCAGTCGCAGCAATGGTGGTTCCCTTCGGATTGATGGTGAAATACATTGTCTTCGAATCCTTATATTTATTTCCGCACAATGTGACCTTGACCGAATATTTTCCTACATTTTTTCTCCCCGCACTGTAGGTGGCCTTGTAATCCTTATTCTTTGTCAGAATATTCCCAGCGGCATCTTTTACTGTAACCGCCGGTGTTCTGACCTTTCCATTATATACATACGAAGCCGCATTAAGCTTAATTGTAGACACCTTGGATATTCTGGATGTCGAAAGCTTTTTGCCGCATGACTTACACGTTGTGGTGATGACGCCAGCCTTCGACATTGTTGCTTTTGTTGTCACAGTGTTCACCTTTGTGGCGTGCTTACATACGGTCGTCTTTGCTGTGAGGACGCCAGACGCGGCATTACTATACACCACGTAAGTGTTCTGTATATATTCAAGCTCACCGGATACCTTGTAACCCTGTGACAACATATACTCATTGCTGTAATACTGGTCTCTTGTAAATGAAACATTGTCTTCTGACTTCTCCACCATACAATATGATGACACATTTCCATACTTGTCTGTCACATCGCCAAGTACACCTGCTATGTCATATTTGAAATATGCATAATCTTTGTAGTTATTATCTATTGAATTATATAAAAATACACACTTATCGCCCGTCTTCTCCTCAATGTACACATATGCAGGTGAAGAGGATCTGAAAGAATATCCGGCAACAGATTCTTGTGTATCGGTGTATCCACACTCCTCAGCGTTGAATGTACCCTCTGTAGTCTTCAGCTCATGCATATAATACTTTCCATCGTTTCCTGGTATAGGCATGAGCTCATACTCTGTATATATACGCACATTCTCTGCCTTTATCGTTCCATCTGGATTATACTCGGTACGCACCCCCTCCGTCACAGTATACAATTTCTTATCATCAGCTTTTTTGTACACCTGACAAATGTCACCTTCACCGCTCAGATCAATCTCTATGCTCTGTATCTGCTCATAGTTCATTCTGGTTGCCTGTGTCTTCTGAAGACCGGTCAAACCATTTACAGCAAAACAATCTGCAACCGTTGTGTTCATGGCCAGAACAAGGTTGCCGTCCGTCTTTCCCGCAAATGCGTGTACCTCAGCATTTCCGCTTATCTTGAAGTATGATCTTGTTCCCTCCGGCTGTAAAACTATTGCGTCAGTTGACTTCTGCTTCTCGTTGACATACAATTTACCGTCACCAACGATTTCCACAGAACCGCCATATCCATCTCCCCATGCATACAATGCACTTACATGACTCGTTCCCACGAGCTTGATCTTAAAATCATCGCCCATCATATTGGTAACGACCCTGTAATCCGGCAAATTACAATTGGTGAGTGTCAAAGTGTTCGTACTCTTGTCATACACCGCACCTTTGGCACTGGTAGTTGTTCCTGCCTGCGGAGTCCTGAAGCTGTACACATATATCGCTTCGTTATTATCCGGATTGTAGAACTCAACATATGCAAAGCTCCACTCCTCATCCTCACACGGACCATTGTTTGCGGCCATAGCCGTGACACCACCCGCCATCAGAATAAAAATAAACGACAGCAGAAATGTCAATCTCCTGAAATGCTTCATAGTCATTCCCCCTTCTATGATATTCTTCGTCTACAGGTAAGTAACTCACCTGTTGTTTTATGTCATAGATTATAGTCATCTGCTGTCGTTTTCATAACGTTACATATGTCTCAATATGTGCTATATATTCAATTTTACATTCATTCATCACTTTTATCTAATCCATATGTGTATTTTCAATCTGGCACACTTATACTTCCATAGCAATCAACTCTCACGCAATCATCATTCCTCATGCCATCCATAATAATACTGAATAAGGCCTACTCTGGTCTTCGTTCCAGTCTTCTCATTCATGGAAGATATATGCCTATATAGGGATGCCCTTGATATGTACAGCTCATCCGCTATATCCTGTACACTGCCATCAGATACAAGCAGCTTCTGCAACACCTCCCGCTCACGCCCCGTGAGATGATGAGCATCTGCAAAGCATTCAAAATCAACCTCAACTCTTGCGTTAGAATTCTCCGCTGATTTCGTCACTTTTTCTTCATCATATCGTCTATATTGTTCCTTCTGTAGATTTTCAAGCACAAATACCGCAATGCTTATAAGTACGAGCAACAATATGACCACTACACTCATAACCATGATTCCGGGGGAATCTATCAGCATATATGATATTATTCCCACAATACCCGCACCAATGTTGTTGACTGCCCTTCCGGCACCAGACCAAAGCGCTGACCAACGCATTCCATAGGATACATTTATGAATCCTGTCGTGAAATACACTACGAAGAATCCGGCTGCAAGATAGAATACAATCAGACCTATGATAAATGCCCCTCCAAACTCTATGATAAGCATGGCTATAACGGACAACACTGTAACGCAGTACATCATCTGATTCATAAAGCGCTGATCTTTTATATCAAACAAGAAGCCTGCTGCAACTCCGCTTAATGCGAGAAACAACCTTGGCCATTGCCCCACATCTGCCCCGCCCTCAGCGTGGACAACGGTCACAACATTATCCAGTGCGGAAAATATAAACGTCATAAGAAGAACAACCATCACAAGCGCCACAGCCACCGATCCGCTATCAGGAGTTGTTTCGTCACATTTTTCTTTGCAATTCGTTTTGTTCCGCTCATCTACCATGTATGTGTTCACTTCCGCTTCTGCGTATTCATCTCTGGCCAGAAAAAGTATCACTGCAAGTGCCACTATGGCCAGCGAGAACATAACCATACGCAGGATCACATTGTCTATAAGATTATAATTGATATACTGCAGAAGCAGTCCAAGTGCATATGAAATTCCCACAATTACCGTAAGATGCTTTTTATCCGTATAATCGCGGCTCACATCGTGATACACGCGTCCTCCCATAACACCACACACAATAAAGAATATAATTCCATATAACAGTATCAATTTGCCGGAACACAGTATTATCGCTACGAGCGCGGCAACCTCCACTATATTCAAAGCAATAGCCATTATCTGTTTGATTTTGCTGCCGACATATCTCTTAACCAGTGCATATATGAATAGGCCCACCACACTGGCCAGCAATATCACACTCTGATACAACAGAACACTCCTGGCATCCACCACCTCTGCTGCCCTGCTGTCGAAGAAGAATTCCATACCCAGAAATACAAAGCTGAACAGAGCCAGCGAGATCACACTTCTGATATGCGCCGGTTCAAAGCCTTTTTCATTATTATTTATTTTTTCAACATCCACTGATCTTTCCCCTGACATATATGGTCATCTCCTGTTTATTCTGTATTAAAGATAATATAGCGCTGAATTTTTGTCAAAATATAAAGTATGCTAATTCATAACACCTATATCCCTTGGAGTATCAATGTGATTGAATCGAAGAAGGACGCCCCCCAAAAGGCGTCCTTGCTATATTAATTATTATCTATGCATTTTCCGTACCTTCATCTTCTCTCTGACACTTTCTTATATACACAGAAAATCTCACAGATGCGGTGAGTGCTATCACAATCCATGTAAATATATTCGTATACCACACTCCCCAGAATCCCATCTTTAACACATACATCAGTATCAGCGCAAATACTATCCTTCCTCCCACCTCAAGAGCACCATTCAGCATGGAGAACACCACATCCCCCATTCCATTTAATGCGCCTCTCATGGTATATATCGTTCCAAGTGCAATATACATACTTCCGGATATCACAAGTCCCTTCGCGCCAAGCCTTATGACATTCTCCTCCGTCACGAAAAATCCCACAACATTTTCCCTGAAAACTGCTACCAGACAGAACATTGCTGCGCCAAGAGCCAGCGTGATGAGCTCTGTCTGCCATACCGCTCTGCGCACCCTTTCGTACTTGCGTGCGCCACAGTTCTGTCCTGCAAATGTAGACAATGCAAGTCCCAGAGAACTAAACGGCTGGAATATGATTCCCTCAACCTTTCCTGTTGCAGTATATGCAGCCATGACCTCCGGACCATATCCATTTATAAGGGTCTGCAGTATTGAGCAGGATATTGATATCATGGAAGTCTGAACCGCCATTGGTATACCGATACTGAAATCTTCCTTCATTATATCTCTGTCAAACTTGAAATGGCCTCTCTTCAGTCTGAAATAGGGATTGGTTTTCACCGCATAACATATAGAGCCAACGCTAGACAGGATCTGACTGAGAACCGTTGCATATGCGGCACCGGCAACGCCCATATCCATGTATATGACAAACACAATATCAAGCACAACATTTATGGCAGAAGCAATCATGAGAAATATAAGAGGGGTCTTTGAATCCCCAAGTGCCCTTAGCACAGCAGAAATTCCGTTATAAATAGCCACCGCTATCGTAAATCCACAGGTGATCCTCATGTATGTATATGCGTAGTCAAATGTCTCTGCAGGGGTCTTCATTAGCCTTATAATAGGCCCCGCAAAACAATATCCCAGTATACTCATGAGTGCACCAACCGCCAATATGACAAACAATGCATTTGCTATGGCTTTTTTTACCTGCTCTTCTTTCTTCGCTCCAAAATATCTTGATATGACAACACCTATTCCAGATGCCATTCCATTGCACAAAGAAAAAAACAGGAAACTGATCATTCCAACTGATCCCACACCGCCAAGCGCATTTGCCCCTAGATGACGACCAACCACTATCGAATCAACCAGGCTGTATACCTGCTGAAATAGATTGCCTATAAGTAGCGGAACTGAGAACTTCATGATCAGTTTCATACTGCTTCCCTCTGTCATATCCATAACATATTCTTTTTTGTTCAATACCTTTTCCACTATGTTTGCTCCTTGTATATATTTAGATTATCCATGATATACAAACTCATGAATCACCTTGCAGATTTTCATAGCAACACCATCCGTATTGTAATCCCTGTGTATTAACCCATATGCCTCATCATAACATAAGTTATGCTAAGGTCAAGAAGCTAAATGGCTAATCTTCTATATACTCAACATAATCTCTTTCATCAGCGAAAAGCTGGTACTCTCCGTCCACATATCCCATATACCCTTCCGAAACAAAATATCCTTTTATCATGATCACGCCTCCTGTACACTTTATCTTCCAAGCTTCAAGCCTCTATCAAGCTCCTTAATATGGCTCTATCTTATCTTGTCAAGTGTCCAAAAAAGCGTACACCAATTCTCTTTTATATTCCACAAGTACCGACGCAAATCCGGGCTTGAAGATAAGTGACACGGCATATATAATGTATATAATTTTGAAAAATTTCTGCCATATAAACATGGCACCAAGGAGGAAATATGTACTACGGCGCACTTGAAGCCGGTGGCACCAAGATGGTTTGTGCCATAGGCGATGCAGACAAGAATATAATAGACAGAATATCCATACCGACGGGCACACCTGACCAGTCCCTGCCTGCCATGATAGATTACTTTAAGAAATATGACATATCCGCTCTCGGAATCGGTACATTTGGCCCGGCCGACATCAATCCTAATTCCCCTACCTACGGCTCCATCATGAGGAGTCCCAAGAAAGATTGGGAGGGATTCAGCCTTTACAAAGCATTTACGGATGCGCTTGGCTGCCTGGTTGTGGTGGACACAGACGTAAACGCAGCAGCCTGGGGTGAATACCTGTATGGAGCACTGAAAGGACTCAACTCGGGAATGTACCTCACTGTTGGAACCGGCATCGGCGGCGGTATAATATCCGATGGCAGACTCATTCACGGCATGGAACACCCGGAGACAGGCCACATCCTCATCCCTAGACGAACCGGCGATGATATACCATGTACCTGCCGATTCCACCAGAGCTGTGTAGAGGGTCTTGCATCCGGCCCTATGCTTGAGCGCAGAACCGGAATGAAAGGCAAAGACATCCCAGCCGACTCACCGGTATGGGATCTTGAAGCATTTTATATAGCTGAGGCACTGGTCAACTACACCATGTGCTACTCAGTTGAGAGGATCGTCCTTGGCGGCGGAGTCATGGACAACAAATTCCTGTTCCCTATGATCCGCAATTACTACACTGAACTGCTGTCGGGTTACATTGACATGCCACAGGTCAAGGACACCGACACATACATTGTTCCCGCAGGGCTCGAGGGAAATCAGGGCATCATAGGTGCTATGAACCTGTTCTGATACACACATTTGTCCACAAAAAAACAGTTTCACCGATCGACTGGTGAAACTGTTTTTTCTTTTCTATGCTGTTGCCTTCTCATACTCCTCAAAGGTCTTATCCATGATAACCTTGTACTTGCCATACTCGGTCTTGTTGTAGAAGCACTCCTCTGAAAGACTCTTGATACCAAACTCCTCGAACCACTCTTCCTTAAGCTTGTTGAACAGAACCTTCTTCTTTGGTCCTGTGATGGTCTCCAGATGCCACAGACTGAAATGCAGTGCATAGTTGATGTAATCCTGCTCATACTCCCAGAAATTGCCGTGGGCTTCAAGCGCCGCCTTGAGTGCCACAAGAGCCTCGTGGAAGCACTGCCATGACTTCTCTCTGGTGTTGGACAATGACTTTGGATTGTTTCTTCTCTGGTGTGCAAGCACCTCGTCCACTATCTCTATATTTGTTGCAAATGCTATCGCTGAAAATACGAACAGCATATCATTCGAAGTTCTGAGCTGCTGGAATCGGAAATGGTTCTCCTCAACATATTCCCTGCTGAAGAGCTTATCCCAAGCCCATCCCACAAACACCTTGAATATATTGCCCGTGAAATTACGAAAATACATTGGTCTGTACGGTGGAAGCTCCTTCTCGTGAAGTGTCCATCTGACCTGAACAAATTCCTGAAGATCCTCTCTGTACTGATCTGATCTGAACACAACTACCTGAGCTCTGGTCTCGTGAGCCTTGCTCCATGCCTTTTCCAGCATGTCCGGCTCAAAGAAATCATCGGAATCCAGAAATGAAAGATACTCTCCGGTCGCGATCTCAAGACCTTTGTTTCTCGCTGCCCCGGCTCCGGCATTTGCCTGCTGTATAACCTTTACACGCTGATCCTTCGCCTCATATTCCTTCAATATCGCCAGAGAATCATCTGTGGAGCCATCATCCACGCAAATGATCTCTATATCCTTAAGTGTCTGACCCACTATACTGTCCATGCACTGGCGCAGATAATCAGACACATTGTAAACAGGAAGAATAACTGATACCTTTGTACCCATAGCTTTACCTCTATTTGTTTCGACTAAATAAACTCTTGATCTTTCTAGGTATGAACATAATGACCGCACCGATCCTGAATGTAGGTGTCTTCTTCACTCTGTCCAGATCTGCACGGGTCTGATGAACCAGACCACGGAGTCTCCTGACTTCTCTCTCAAGCTTGCGCTCACGATCTGTACATGCGATTCTTGTATAATAGTAATCGTCAGGGGACTTGATGATAAACTGGATGTTCGCCCACTCAAGCTTTGTAAATATAGTCTGATCAATCTCCTGCATCTCCATTGCTCTCTTGAACTCGGAGCTGTATCTTCTTATATAATCCTTCTTGAATTCAGGTCCGATTCTCCTGATCGTCTCGTTGTAATTGTGGTATTTCTTGAGCCAGTATACGCCTCTGAAACGCTCCCAGATCTCAGGATCCTTTACAAGTATATCTCTGATGTGATCATACTCAACATTGACACAGTATACCTTCTCTCTGCTGTGAACAGATGAATTCGGGTTATCTCTGCGGTTCATATAATATGGCTTGTTCACTATCATAGCTCTCTTGGCATATATAAATGTCTGGAACCAGAAACCATTGTCCTGGAATGATGCTCCCGGAGTCTCGTTGTGTCTGATATGATACTCCTCTATGAAGCTTCTCTTGTAAATTCCACTCCATGTGTTCATAATGAAACGGATCGCACTTGGTGTCTCGCTTGGATTGAACACAACATTATAATCCTCTGCATTCGGTGACAAGTGGTTGTACACCAAAGTCATGTTGCCATTGTCATCGTTGCGCTTAAATCTATAGAAATCTGCCTTTACAAGGTCAAGGTCGTTCTCAACCGCCTTGTTGTACAGTTCCTCATACATATTAAGTGGCACAAAATCATCAGGCTCAACTATACCAATATACTCACCTGTAGCCTTATCAAGACCGATATTCATGCCTATTCCATAACCGCCATTTTCCTTGTCAACAATAATGATACGGTCGTCTTTCTCCGCATATCCCTTTAATATTTCAAGTGAACTGTCTGTAGATCCGTCATTGATACATATGATCTCGATATCCTTCAATGTCTGATTTACAACACTATCCATACACTCCACCAGATACATCTCTACGTTATATGTTGGAATGATGATTGAAACCTTTGCCATCTTTCTTCTCCCATAAAATTTTATCACAATGTTAATATGTGCTATAATGCACAATTCATGGGCATTATAGCACATACTATATATATTATGCAATTTTTGATTTTATTTATTTATAAGCTATGCAAATAAGGCAAAATATGCAAGAACTATAACTCCGAGCACGATCCTGTACCAGCCAAATATCTTGAAGTCATGCTTCTTGATGTAGCTCATCAAGAACTTGATGACAACAATGGATACAAGGTATGCAACGACACAACCTATAATAAGTATAGCGAACTCAGCACTTGTAAATGACAGTCCGAATTTGATCATCTTCAGAGCACTGAGTCCGAACATAACCGGAACCGCAAGGAAGAATGTGAACTCCGCTGCTGCCACTCTTGATACACCGATGAGCAGAGCACCTATGATGGTGGCACCTGAACGGGATGTACCCGGTATGATGGAGAGCACCTGAAACATACCTATAAGAAATGCTGTCTTGTATGTTATGTCGTTCAGCGTCTCAACCTTCGGTGTTCTGGTCTTGTTCCAGTTCTCAATCACAATAAATGCTATTCCATAGAAAATAAGGGCAATCGCTATGACAACCGCTGTGTGCAAATGCGCCTCTATGTAATTATCAAACAGTATCGTAACTATCGCTCCAGGTATACATGCAACAACTGTCTTGAACCACATACTCCAGGTATCTTTCTTCATGACAGGCTGTGTCTTGTCTTTGAGCTGGAAAGGCCACATCTTATTCCAGAATATGGTCACGACAGCAAGTATCGCTCCAAGCTGTATCACCACGAAAAACATTTCCTTGAAATCAGTGCTCGCATTCAGTGAGATAAATTCATCCACAAGAAGCATATGTCCTGTGCTACTGATCGGGAGCCACTCTGTGACTCCCTCCACGATACCAAGGAATACTACCTTAAGTATCTCGATAAAACTTAATGCCATCTCTTCTCTCTCCTTTTAACTTCATTATGAATATTCTATATTCACAGCGGATATCTGACTCAATCCGGCTGCGGTCTCTATGATAACATATTCTCACTCGTTGTACATCATTCTACAGAAAGCTTTAGAAAATGTTATGTATGAGTTTATCTTCTGTCTATAATTTGCATATATCCGGTATCTCAGCACCCCAGATGTCAACCAGCTTATCCACTGAAAACGCAGCATTTGCCGGGCTTGTGGACGGAAGTACAACAGGTTCTATGCCAAGTATCTTCTGCTGATATTTTGCATAATACTTTCCTGAGGTCTTGCCGTTGCATATCACTTTTGTGACCTTGGAAGCTTCCACTATCTTCGACAGATCCGTGGGCGTAACATTCTTTATACTGCTGTCGCTTGAACCTATGATGTCACAACTGTAGATCGCATCCCACAGGGCTATGTGGTGTGCATGCAGCATGGCTTTCTTCTCATCTATGGTCACCGGAAGTTTCTCGCCAAGCACTCTGCTGATGACCTTCCAGAATCTGTTCTGCGGATGTCCGTAGAAGAACATCTGCTCCCTGGACTTCACCGATGGCAGGCTTCCCAGTATGAGTATCCTTGATTTCTCGTCGTATAGTGGGGGAAATGGATGTACTATATGTTCATATCTGTCCTCTGTCAATCTTCTCACCTCTCAGATAATATTCAAATAACTTTTTCCATTTTTCTGGTACATTGTACGCCACCTGCCGGTTATTTTTCAATTAAATTCTTGCTTTTGCAGCTATGTTTTAAGTCATGTCCACATTATTTAATTTACTTCCAAATGATATTCATGTATATTAATTAAGTTAACGTAATTTACGGACTATGAGAGAGATCCGCCAATGCGGTAACGAACACATTTGGGAGGAATTATACATGAAAAAGAGAGAATCTTTTAACAACAAATGGGGCTTCATCCTGGCCTGCATCGGCTCTGCCGTGGGCATGGGCAACATCTGGATGTTCCCTACAAGAGTCTCCATATACGGCGGCGGATCCTATCTCATACCATATTTTATATTTGTGGTACTCATCGGATTCACCGGAGTTATCGGAGAGATGAGCTTCGGACGAGCTACAAGATCCGGTCCAATCGATGCATTTGGAATCGCCATGGAGAAAAAGGGCAAGCGAAAGCTCGGTGAACTGCTGGGCGGCATACCTGTGCTCGGCGCACTGGCAATGGCCATCGGATACACGGTCGTCATGGGCTGGATACTGAAATACATGATCGGAGCTTTCACCGGAAGCACACTGTCACCGGAGGATATAGACGGCTTTGCTTCAAGCTTCGGCGGAATGGCATCTTCATTTGGCAACAATGCATGGCAGATCATTGCACTTGCCATCGGAATCACCATCCTTATGTTCGGCGTGGGCAACGGTATTGAGAAGGCCAACAAGGTCCTGATGCCGGCGTTCTTCGTATTGTTCATCATCCTGGCCATATATGCGGCATGCCAGCCGGGAGCCATAGAGGGATACAAATACATCTTCCGCATAGAGCCAAAGGTACTTGCAGATCCAAAGACATGGATATTTGCGCTGGGACAGGCATTCTTCTCACTCTCAGTTGCGGGAAACGGAACTCTGATATACGGCTCATATCTGCCAGACGATGAGGATATACCGGGGGCTGCCGGACGTGTTGCACTTTTCGATACGATTGCTGCCATGCTTGCCGCACTGGTAATCATACCTGCCATGGCAACTGCCGGAGCACAGCTCAACCAGGGCGGCCCGGGATTGCTGTTCATCTATCTGCCATGCCTGTTCAAGTCCATGCCTGGCGGTTATATTGTTGCCATACTCTTCTTTGTGGCTGTATTCATGGCGGGACTGTCATCACTAATCAACCTGTACGAAGCACCAATCGCAACGGTGCAGGAGAAGCTTGGAGTTGGCAGAAAACCTGCATGTGCCATCATCGGTGTCATAGCAGTTGTGGTATCCATCTGTATACAGGGTATCGTATCTGACTGGATGGATGTACTGTCAATCTACATCTGCCCACTTGGCGCAGGACTTGCCGGAATCATGTTCTTCTGGGTATGTGGCAAGAAATATGTTGAGACACAGGTCAACACCGGAAGGGAAAAGAAGTTCACAGAGAAGTTCGTGCCTATATGCAAATACATCTACTGTCCTGTATGTCTCCTTGTATTGATACTTGGTATCCTTCTCGGAGGCATCGGCTAGACAGACATTTCAATATAATTAATAAAAAGCAGTCTGACGGATCATCACCATGTATAACACTGGCGATGTCCGCAGACTGCTTTTTACTTACTGTATCATTATCTCTTTAATCGTGTATCTTATTGTGTTTAATGTCTGTATCCCGCAATTATATGTAATGCCTTATCCTCATCAAGTGGCTTTGCTATGTGCTCATTCATGCCCGCCGCCTTGCACTTCTTCACATCCTCTGCGAATACATTTGCAGTCATGGCAATGATCGGAATGGTTCCGGCATCCTCAAGGTCTGAGCTTCTTATCTGCCTGGTGGCCTCAAGGCCATCCATCTCCGGCATCATCACATCCATAAGTATCACATCGAAGCTTCCAGCCGGATGTGATCTGTATATCTCAACAGCCTCACGGCCATTTGCCGCAGTTGTGGCAACAGCACCAGCCGTCTCCACCATAAATGTTGCTATCTCCATGTTGAGCGAATTGTCCTCAACCAGCAGTATCTTCATTCCATCAAGTCTGACTGCCTCGTGATCCTCTGGCTTCTCCGGCTCAACGACATCTGTACAGATCTCAAATGGTATCTTCATGGTAAATGTAGAACCCACACCCGGCTTACTATCAACCTCTATGCTTCCACCCATGAGGTCGAGAAGCTCCTTGGTAATAGCCATGCCAAGACCTGTTCCCTGATACTTTGTTCCCGCATCAGTGTGCTCCCTTGAAAATGGCTCAAACAGGTGGCTGATGAACTCCTGGCTCATTCCAACTCCTGTGTCAGCTATCCTGAACACATAATTGGAATGCCTGCCGTCTACAGGTATCTCGTCCATCCACGCCTCTACCGTTCCGCCCGGCTTGTTGTACTTGATGGCATTTGTCAGTATATTGAGAGAGATCCGCTGAAGATGAAGCGGACTGCCTATAACCATGTTGTGCTTTATATTGAAATGAGCACCCGTAAGCTTCACATCGTTCTCCTGTGCCATGACCAGGATCGGATCATATCCACTTCTCAAAACCTTTATTATGTCAAACGGTTCACTGGTGAGCTCCGTTCTTCCGCTCTCAAGTCTGCTCATATCAAGCACATCGTTGATGAGCAGTTCAAGCTGTTTTCCAGCATCATCTATCTTGGACAGCGCATCCATCACTCTGTCCCTGTCATCTATGCACTGTTCGGCAATTCGTGACATTCCAAGGATTCCGTTGATAGGTGTTCTTATGTCGTGTGACATGCGTGAAAGAAATTCCGTCTTCGCTGTATTTGCACGCTTGGCCTCTTCGTAAGCTTCGGCAAGCAGCTTCTGGGCACGGATCTCCTCCTTCTTCTCCTCGTCGATCTCCTGAACACCTATGAGTATACGGGTGAGTTCACTCTCCTCATCCGTCCTGACTGGAATCGCCGTTATACGGCACCAGCCATATAAAGTGTCCCGGAAATCCTTACTGACGCTCTTCTCCGTCCTGAGTTTCTCCGCCTGCCTGTCCAGATTGTAGAATCTGCGCATCTGCTCACGATCCTCTTCAACCACACAGTCATTTATCACATTTTCTATTGTCTTTCCTGCTTCGTAATCCGCATTCTGTGCCGGCTTTCTGAAGGTATCACCTTCCTTGATAACCCGCACCTTACCGGTCTGAAGATTGAATATCCACACAATAAAATATATGCTGCTAACAGCCTCGATAACCGAATCCTGCTCCCGGAGTTCCTCCTTGTGAGCCTGTTCCGCATTGCGCACAGCGGTTATATCCTGATGGTAACCTCTGACTTTGATGCCATCGGTAAAACTCCTGTCCCGAACACCGCCACATCTTATGTGCAACAGTCCTCTGGTTGGATGCATCCAGGTATATATAACCTCAGCCTTGCCGTCGCGTCTTATGGTCTCCATGTATTCAGCGGTGGCCTGCTGTGACTCCTCAGTAATGCCTGCTATCCACTTTACATATCTATCTTCAGGCGACAGATCATCAGTCGTTCCAAGAAGAGCGTTCATCTTCTTGTTCGCATACAGCATGGATCTGCCGTCGTTCATGAGCACCATGGTCCACATACCAATACCGGCCCCGGCCAGGGTCTCTTCTATCTCACTCTGTACCTTTTTCTCCTGTTCCTCAGCGCTCTGATTAGCTTCATTTTCCGTCATTATATCAATCCTTTTTCCATATACTTTTCTATAAATATTTGTACCATATAACGACAGATTTTACCAGTTAAGTAACTCAACTATTATAAAGATTATTCATCATCTTCATCCAGTCCGAAGCCTTCCTCCAGAAAACGGTTCCACTCGGCGTTGTTGCTCTCAAGCTGCTTCTTCTGCATGATACGGTTCCGGTCTGCGAGAATGGACAACATCTCATCCACAATCTCCTCAAGAGGCAGCTCCTGATAATGCGACAGATAGCCCATCATCCTGCCCGCCGTAAAATCCGTATTCAGATTCTTTGATATGAGATCACAGAACTCCTCGGGATATCCCCGGTCAAGCATCATCTCATAGAGCTCCATGCTCATCTCTGATCTTGGTTTCATTCAGATCTCCTTCCTATCACAAAGCTTGCCACCACTGTAAATATTGCACTGATTATCAGCTCAGTATAGTATCCCAGCCCTCTGCTGAGTATCATGCCCGGCAGGAGCAATGTGCTGCCAAATATCGGCAAGAACATCTCCATAAAGAGTTTTTCACTGATTCCCATACCACCCGGAAGGGGAAGCATATCCACCGCAACTGCTATGGCTCCCTGCATGAGAATGATAAGCCATGATGATGATCCTGAAAGTCCAAACGCCTTGTACACAAACCATGTAGCTGCAAATAGTGATAATCTTTGCGCAACTGTTATAATGAACACTACCACCAGCATCCCGAAATGTCCTACCATGTAATCCGCAGTCTGGTTGTACTTTTCCATTGATGCCGCGAGCTTTTCCTCACGGGACTTCTTGTGTCTTAAAAACTTCATCCGCTCAAGAAGTCTACTGCCATTCACCACAAATGCCTTTGCAAGCGACGGGTGAAATGCGAACAGCACCATTCCTGCCACACACACAACGTTCAGCACAAGTCCAAGATAAAATACCCACTGCACATCATCTATATATGTATGTATAAAACTCTGTCCAAATATAGCTATTCCAAGTCCCAGAAGTACCAGCACCAGCTTGTAAGTGATCGTCACTATAAGCAATACCTGAGTTGACACCGGAATAGGGATCTTCTTTTTCTTCATATAATATATCTGAGCCGGCTGTCCACCTGATGCAGATGGCGTGATACAGCTGAAAAAGAATCCAACCGACGAGAACAGGAAACAGGTTCCCCTGCCTACATTCACTCCAAGATTTCGCATCATATAATGAATGATAATTGATTCTCCCCATATAAATACCACAACACATACCACTCCCGGTATGAGCCACCAAGGATTCACCGTCTGAAGTATATCAGATATCTGTCCTATATCCTCGCCGTGAAACACTCCGTATATCGTTCCGGCAAATATGAGAACCAGGAACAATACGTTGAACACCATCTTTTTCTTATTTCCCATTTAGCTTACTATCCTTTTCATAACTGGGGCAATACCCCTTTAAATACAGCGTGAACGTCATGCACAATGCTAGTATATCATGGATCATTCAATTAAATGGCAAAAAAGGGTGGTTTTTACTTTAATTATTTGTAATGTGAGTTTTATGTGGCATACACATTCTATTTTTCACTGTTCATGATCGGCAGATTCTGGCTCTCCTCCCAGAGAGTCGCAACCACGGTTCCATCCTTGTGACAATACACAATCTTATTTATAACTCTTGGCTCCTCATCGCCATAGTATATATCTGAACTGTCTGTATCCTTATGTTCTGTCTGAGGGACAGCCGCGCCCTCTCTATATCCTCCAAAGCTCTGATACGCCTCACTTGACATCCACGATCTTGCATTTCCAAATATATCAAGTGATGTCAGTCCCTGCTCCCCGAGATAAAATTTGAATACACCGCTATCCATTTCATCTGAAGTACTTATATCCACTATCTGTCCCATTCCCTCAAGACCATTCTGATGAAGGTACAACATTCCATCTATCTCGACAACCTGGGCAGCCTGTTGTATCCCCTCCGATGTCATCTTTGGCCACACCTCAGCCCACCTGCAGGTTATCGCCCAGTTGAGCACTATCCATAGCAGCACAAATATCAATATAACCGCCAGCGCTCTTCCTCTTATCTTTTTATTTACAAATTTCTTAAATCCCTTTACACCTGAACTATCCTCCATCGGAAGCACAAGATGTGATTTCATGCGCTCAACCGTCATCAGGCAATCAGGACAATGCTCTATATGCTCCTCAACCTTTGCCTTGCTCTCCTCGCTGCACACGCCATCCACGTAAAGTGGTATGAGATCTTTTATAATTTCACAATCTTTATTCACTATTATACCTCCTGTTTCTGTTACATTTTATCCATTATCATCATTCTGGCACGGTGATATGTCACTCTCGCCCAGCTCTCCGTCTTACCAAATATATCAGCGATCTGTCCGAATCTCAGTTCACCGAATACCCTGAGCGTGAACACTTCTTTATACGGTTCCGGCAGATCATGCAGTATTCTGTGAATCTTTATAGCCTGCTCCTTATCAACCGACTCAGATATGAGATCATACTCCGCAGCCCCCATAAGTGCAGCCTGTGACTCTGACCGGTTATTTACCGCGTCACCATCCACCTGCTCCCGGTTCTGTTTGCCCGCATATGTAAAGTATGTATTCTTGGCTATCTGACAGAGCCAGACCTTTATATCACAGTCTCCTTTGAACCGATCCACAGCTTTTATCGCTTTAACAAATGTCTCCTGTGTTATGTCTTCGGCTATGTGGGGATTCTTAGACAGTGCCAGCACAAAACGATATACGTCTTTGTAGTACTTTTCGTATATTTCTTCTATTCCATTTTTTTCTTTTCCTGACGCCAAGTTTTTTACCTCCCTTCACATATAAGACCAGTATAATTGAAAAACGTTACAAAAAGATAATAATAATACATATTTTTGTCGGATTTCATTCCAGCTATTATTTTTACTCTGCCACTTTTCCTATAAATTACACAGAAAAAGAGAGATGAAAATATAACTTCACCTCTCTTCCAGTTTAAAAATCCAATTATCTACAGTATTCAATTGCCTTGTAATACTGCAATATATTCGGCACCAGCTATTCTATCTCTTCTTGTACATAACCAGCTCCGGATTTGTCCCTTCCGCCTCATATGTCGATATCAATATAAAATCCATATCCGCCAGGACCCCAAAACATCTGTCTCCACCAAACTCACATTCCAGCTGATTTCCCAGATATGTTTTCTCGTCATCAAGGAATTTGACATTCATGCCATTTGGCAGACGATACTCGAGATTCACATATTTGCCAACAAGCGCATTGAGTCTTTCAAGACGGGGCATCCCCTCTATCTGAAGGGCATTTATCTCATCTATAAGCTGCCTCTTAAATGCCTCAAACTGTCCGCCATCGCTGAGTGACTCATATCGTTTCCAGTAATCGAGTTTTGGCAGAAATTCTTTCATGTATGCTCTCGCCTGCTCCTCAGTGAAATTCTCGCCCACCATGTTCTTCACACACACCTCTATCAGGTCATCCATGTTGCTGTAGGTATAAGTACCGTCGGCATAACACCATTTGCAGTAATCCTCGTTCAGCGCACCATCACTGTCCCGCCCCATAATGGCATCGTCCTCAAGCGGCATTCCACAGCACTGACATATCAATTTCCTCGGTTCGCCAAGCAGAGTGTTTATCGATACATCAAACTCTTTTGAAAGCAGTTTCAACGTATCTGTATTCGGCACTGTATCGCCGTTTTCCCAACGTGACACCGCCTGCCTTGTGACCATGACCTTCTCTGCCAGGTCATCCTGGGATAATCCCCGTTTGGTTCGAAGTTCTAGTATAACGTCCTTTGTCTCCATTGTACTCACCTCCGTTATGGATATCATAACAGATTGCGTGGATTGGGGAAAGCAACGGGGTGTTGCTCTGTTCCTATACCGACTGCGTAAACCGGCATTTCGGAAAGCCCGAGCAACCTATGAATTTGCCAAATTTCCCCGATCTTTCAACCAACTTTTTCCCGCATTCCGGGCATATCATAGACATCTTTGCAGGTGCAGACTTAATGTCTCCACTTGAGTCCTGCGGCATTTTATTGCCGTTCTTCTTTAAATGATCGGAGGTCTTAGTGCCTTTTTTTTGCGTACCGTCAGATATAGCTTCGATCTCTTGGGGCTTACCACCAAATACATCCTCGACTTCTTTAGCTGTTAGTATCTCTGCTGTGCACTCTCTCGCAACCCTCACCGGCCTGCAAGTCCATACCGACTTATCTCCTATCATGTAGAATCTGAATTTTGCCCTTGTTGCTGCGACATTTACGATATTATTGTTCACCCAGTTGGCTGCTCCCATAGATTTGCTGTCGCATCCGAGCAGGAATATAACCTCATCCGTTCCCTGGCCCTGGAAAGTGTGCACAGTTCCAATGTTATTGGCATTAAGCCATTTTCTGACTCTTGGCTCTTTTCCATATAACTCCGATTTCTTTATCATCTCCGTCATGTTATCTTTCACCGATGTAAATGGAGTGATGATAAACAGCCTCGGAATATCGATAGGATCCCTTTCAAATTTTCTCTCCAGTAGTTTCAGAACAAGCTCGCCCTGCGCCTTGACAAAGTGATCCTTCTTGCCCGAATTCTCAGCACCTGCTACATCTATCCAACAGCTCTTGTCCAGGATAAATGTTCTTGCCCTGTCCTCCTTAGGAGCTGCCGTCTGCTGCTTCATAGTTCCATCATATGAAATCACATTTGAGATTGTGTACATCGGGTCAATGCAGCGCCTATGGACTACCAGTGGGCAGCCTACCCACTCTTTCTCCTCATCCTTTCCAAGATAAGTTCCATACGGATTTATATAGTCAGCAAAAGCCTGCACAGAGATTTTCTTATCCTTGTAACCTGCCAGAATCTCCGCTGTAAGCAACTGTTTTATCATGTCAGTCTCCGCTGTGACCACAGGCTCGATCTGCTTTGGATCTCCGACTATGATCGCCTTTCTGCATCTGAACATCGCACCAACTGCCATCTGTGGCTGTGCCTGTCCCGCCTCATCGACGATAAGAGTTCCAAGCACTCCGCTTTTCTTCACGTCTCCCAGGAAAGTCTGCGCTGATGCAAATGTCGTGGATATCACAGGGGTCAGCAGGAAAATGCTCTGGAGCATGTACGGCATGGCTTCTTCTCTGTCTGCAAGCTTCATCCTCTCACCACAATCATCAAACACATTCCACGCTATCATCAGGTTGATGATATTATGCCGCATACATTTTGAAGAAATGACGAATTCCTTGTGCAACTTACATGCATACAGGAATAACTTTTCACGCTCTCTATTGTACTTGGCGGTAAACCATGGATTGGTTATCTGTGCTTTTGTTGACAGCCGATCATCCTCGGATACATAACGTTCCATAAATGCAGCGTCCACCGGGGTCATCTTCATCTGCCCATGCGAGTATTTTGAAATACACCGCTGGTATTCCTGAAGATTCTGCAGGCCTGATATCCTGTTGTTCAAAGAAGTTATCTCTCCATTAAGTTTTGATATTGTCGCTTTCTTCTCCTGAATGAATATATCTCTTGCGGATGTATCCTTACGCCTTGCGAACAATCCCTTCGGTCTGCTTTCCTCAAGCTCGATCAGCTCTTTTTGTTCAGCAAATAACTGACGCTCAAGTATCTGCCGCTTTCTTTCCACATCACTTATTTCACATGACAAATCCTCTGGTGCATCTTCCTGCAGCTCCACAGGAACCGAACCTGCCAGAGCACAGATCTGTCCTAATTCTTTTCGTAAGTTTTCAACCAATTTGTACTGAGATAAAAACTTTTTTCTTACCTCCAGATATTTTGCCTTATGCTGCTCTCTGACATCATTTGATCTATAGTCCTCCACAAATGACTTCAGGACCGAATTGCAATACTTACGGATATTTGCCTTTCTGCCAAATGGAGCGGATATCAATCCCCAGCAGTCAGCTCCACCTAAAAGTTTATCCGCATAACGCGTAAAATAAATGTCCTTCTCTTCATGGCTCTTACCATATCTGGTTATAGTCTCCACGTCGTCGGTCTTGTCAATATCAAACAAGTCACGGACCTCATCCAGACCACGGCGAACATCCTCATCGTCATCCCCAGACGACTCCAGACTTTCAAGTATATCTCCCGCCTTTGGAAGATCTATCGTGATATTCTCCACCGCCGCATTGTTACATGACGCGACCAGCATACTATAGTTGTTGATCTCATCAACATTTATCGAATAATAATGAGGCGCATACTGGTAATAGGCATTCGCATTTGCCTCTAGCGGTCCATGCGAAAATGAATGCATCTCAAATAAAGAGTCTGGATCTTCTGCGTTCTCAGCGAGAAGTCTGGCACGCTCAACGATATTGCTTGCCACGATCTCCTTGAGCAATGTAGTCTTTCCCGTTCCGGGAGGTCCGTTTACAGAAAAAACTGGAGCATCCCCGTCCTGTCTGATTGCTATATTGACCGCAACCTGCTGCATCAACGCCGGCATATATTTGGCCGGCCATTTACCCCTTGGCGAATTTTTGACGCTGAGAGTTCTATCAAAGAACCGCTTCATCTCACTTTTTCCCGCATCCGGCGAGATGATCGTTCTCGGTAAATCGTCTAGGCCTTTCGACTTTTCGTACCCTGCCAGAATGTACTCGATCACTTTCTTCTCATATTCATTCCCATCGCCAAAGTTCCCGTTCTGAACCAGCTCTGACAATTGGATAATGTCATTCAAAAAGAAGCTTTTACCCAGATCCGCATAGTCAAATGCATCCTCGTCCGCATCTCTGGCCTGTTCGCTCGCATACCTGTTGTATTCGGCAATTCCCATCGATTCCTGAGGGTCATCTAAGAACCTGTGTTTCACATACTCGTTAAAAATCTTTTCATATATGGTTGAAATGAACTCATCGACATTCTGGTCCTGCAGTTCCTCATCGATCTCTCCAACAAGTTCTTCATACTCGCTAGTATCGAGAGAAAAGTCATGACTATTATGCGCTCTTGTCTCATCCCACTTGGCAACTGCCCACAGTATTGGTGACAGTTTGAAACTGTTCTGAAGATACACACCTTTCGTATCTGTCTTGAATGAGCACCATGCGATCGCGCTCTTTTGGGGATAAGCTATCTCAGGATTATCGGATTTATCCTCTATAAACTTCTCAAGATAATCAACTACTGTATTCCGCTCTACCTTCCCCAGACAAAAATGGATCCCATCACCAACCGAAGGAAACTTCGCATAGTCTTCCCTGTCATTTTCCAGGATCATTTCCAGATCTATATCAGAAGCCGACAAAACTGGCAAATCAAGGAAGACCGCGATCTTCTCTGCCTTAACTTCTTTGCCATTCTTAATATTTTTAATTAGCTTTTTGTTCTCTGAACTTTCCTGTGGAATGTCGGTCTGACCTAGAAATTCTGTGATTTTCCAGTAGTTTAAGATTTCCAGGACTGTGTTCTTTCGTTTGTCTTCCATTCGGTGTGCTCCTTGTGGTGTAAACGGTGTAATAACTATTTATAATTATTGTACAGACAAACAGAAGTATTTTCAATTTATACATACTGAATTACGGCAAAATCTCAGATTGTCGCTTAGATGGATTTTTTTATAATATCTTTTATTTCTTTAATCTTCCCATGCTTTATCAATACATGTGCAACTATCCCCCAACAATCCATTTTTAATATTTCAACAATAATCTCTTTCGGATTCGGGACTCTAGCATTATCTGATGGCATTCTATTTATTATATTTTGAATATCATCAATTTCTGGATATTCCATTCTCAATCGCATATTCAAATCCCATCCATTTTGAATATATTTCGGATCTAAACTTATACAATTAATTAGTTGATTTGTATACTGCAGATCGGCCCCTGCCTTTCCATCATCTTTAGTTTCTTTCAAGTTAATAAGTTTTTGCGCCACATATAACATTTCTTCCTGAAAAAATATCAAATTACTCACCTCCAATTCTAATTATTTACGATAATCTAGTGCGTTGTAAATATCTTATATTGTCGAATGAAGGTAGTTTTTTAAAATATATATAGTAAACTCTCCACTGTGGGTACTCCCACTATAATTAGCCGCTCGTCTGAGCGGCTTTATTTCTGTATTATTTCCTGCATTCTGCAGGGAGTTCAGCTGACCAGGGCAGAAGTTTCTCGCAGAAATCATTGTTCTTATCATCCATGTGTTCTGGGATCTCTGTAAGAAGATAATTAAAGTATTCATACAGTCTGAGCTTGTTTGCTTTGGCTGTCTCTACAAGGCTGTATATTATAGCACTGGATTTGGCTCCATTTATTGTGTCACACATTACCCAGTTCTTTTTGCCGATACAGAAACTTCTGATACTTTGTTCTGCGGCATTATTATCTATCGGGATCTCTCCGTCATCCAGAAATCTTCTGAGATATTTTTCCTGGTTAATTGAATATATCCTTTGACTTAAAATCATTAAAATGGTTCTCTTCAATTCAAATAATGAAATTATTTCTTTTTCTGATAATGTTCGTTCTTCGAAGCTCATTGTTTCCCTCCGTTTTCGCCCTTCCTGCGTAAATCATATCCTGTTTCTATGTTCTTCATATTTGTATTTCAATCTGTGTATTAACAAATTATCATAATTTTCTAAACACCTATAAGTACACATTTCATTATATATAATTTTTCAAACAATTTACTATACTTTCCATACTAAACTAATCTCTATAATTTCTCTAGCTACGTCTAAGTCTATTGTGCCTTTCACCTATTATGCTATTAATTCTTCCTACAAACTAGCCACATATATCAGTTTCATATTTTACTCGGATTATAATTTTTAAGTTCTACAAAACTACGTCTATTATAATTCGACTAATTCTATTTTTTTGACTTCATTATTTGTTTTATATCATTAACAAAGAAAGCCAGCAGATTACCCTTCTTAACCTTTTTTAATCCTAGATCTTTTCTCATCTCATTCATGATATCTTCTAATACAAATAAATTGTCTATAGTTGCATCTGGATTTGCACCTTGTTCACGAAATTTTATCCACTTTTTTACCACGTTCCTAGATCCCCATAGTGTAATCTTTCTTGAGAATCTAGATAAATCTTCAATCATCATCTGTTCTGTATAGCTATAATTATTTTTTCCATTTTGTTGAATTTTGTAAACCATCTCTACAAATTCACCATATGGTTTTTCTCGTTTTTTGCTTAAATATGCTTTCCTAGTTTCTTTATAATCAATTATTTTTGCTACCAATGAGCTTATTATCACACCTATAATAGAGACTGCCCCCGTTATTAACGCAACGATTATAACAACATCCATTTTTGACGCTATTGTAGTTGACCAATCAGCAAATTTAGTTATTATCATTTTAAAGGAAACGAATATGTAATATATTCCTCCAAAAACGATTGCTCCTATTATTATCACCAGCATCAATCCAATCATCATATTTATATTTGGATGTTCTTCTACTAAAGGTCTCTTTGTTTCTTTTGTTTTTCTGTTCTTTATGTCCAATATTCTAGCTAATAACATGCATAACACAATTCCAACAAGCGCTCCCAATCCTACAAATAATAATTTATATAACATTTTATCCATATCCTCTACTCCCCCCATTCAAATATTCTCTTCTTTCGCTTATAATAAGCCTTGCATTTTATAAAAACTAATACAAAATTTATGATTTTATTCTCCTCCTGTCATCATCAAATCAAACACTGTCTCCTCAACAACCCTAACACACTTTTCCGTATTATTCTTAATATCTTTTCCCCAAAACCGAATAACTGTCCATCCATCAGCCAATAGTTTTTTATTAACCAAATCATCACGTTCCCTGTTTCTCGATATTTTATCAACCCAATATTCTGCATTACTACTTTTCTCCAGCCTTGGCTTAAGAACCTCCCAATCCTTGCCATGAAAAAATTCTCCGTCACAAAATATCGCTATCTTATACTTTATAATAGCTATATCCGGTTTTCCTGGAATATCTCTACAGTTTTTACGATATCTGTATCCTCTCTTCCATAAAGCTTTACGCAATATGACTTCTATACATGTATCCTTGGATCTAATATGCTGCATATTTTTATGTCTTTGCGCTTTTATTAGATTATCCATATCATTTCCTCTTAAAATCACAACACTATAGTTTTCTGTAAATTATCTACCGATCAGGGAACTCTCAGCAAACATAGCTCTATCCTATTCGTAATACTTATTACATTTCTACAATGTTAAGCATAGCCATTCCTATAACACAAAACTTATACAGATAAACTCTTTGCCTTACTAATTTTCCATGGGCATTCCCTGCAAGAATATTCTCCACTATTATTTATTTCTACCGTCAATATCTGCAGGACTTAATATTCTTACCAGTTATCACGTTGTTCACATCCAATAGTAACATCTTATTATGCTAAATCTTTCATCAACACTTGCCGATTTACACTAAAAATATCACATAGCCGCTTATGGCTATATGGCGCCTTATTATGCCGTTCCACTATATTTATCATATTAGTCACGCTGACAGCAGAACCATTCACTCCAGATGCATTTACAATTGACTGTATCTGTTTATCAATATTTGCACCAAATCCTCCTGCTATATAAGAGAAAAAAGCCAATCTTTTATCCGACTCACTATAATTTGACAGTTTCTCTATATAATTATGCACCATTCTATTATAATGATCATTACTAATTGTGTACTTATGATATGCTTTATTATCAAGAATTGCCTGATAGCCATCACTATCTGACACCAAAAGTACGTCCGGTGTCAGCCCTATTGGTCCTACATGCCTTGTTTCATAGCCAAATACATCTTGGAATAATTCAACCGTAGCTTTTTCAAATTCCGTCGCCTCATCACGCCCCTTAAAAGCCATTTCAAAGTATTTAGTCATAAACGCACTCACTGAGCCATTTGGATACTCAGAACTTAATACTGTTTCTACAGTTCTCTCATCTATGCCAGTCGCATAAACAACACTATCTATAACTTTATTTGTTATCTTGGTGATAGGTCTGTTTAATGATACTGTAATATATGCCTGCATTATCTTCTGTTTTGCTATCATCGCCGCTGTTATTGTTTTTGCCGCAGTAAGGTTTCTGGTATCCTTTTTATGCTTTGGATCCAACCCATATTTTCTTTGAAAATACTCTTGTTGCTCTGGTCTATCTATAAAATTCGGATTATCCGCCAAAATATATTGAACCTCTAGAACTTTATCATCCAATATCTCAACACAGCCTTCACATCGTTTTACAAGCTGAGTATATTCCAGCCAGTTTATAAGCGTATTAGCTAGAGACATCAGATGCTCATACGGTTTTTCATAATTAACATTGCCTTTAGACGGCTTATATTTTTCCGCAAAATCTTTATCAAGACAACTATCACCGTAACTTCTAAACTGCTCTATTCTATCAACAATATAGTTGTAGCACTTTGTACTTTCATTATCTGCTTCAGTTACAACAATCTTTGCAATTTCTTCCTCAGTCAGATACCCTACCTTTTCATCCATTAACAGTTTCAAAAGAAAGCGAAATGGCCTTATCTTAAATCTTGGAGCTACCTGCACTCCTCTTCCTATAGAAAACGATGAAGGAAATTGATATTTTAATATTTGTCCCTTCAATATTTCCACAGGAGAATCTCCACCCATTATCGCTTCTCCAGCTAATGTCAATTTGATCTGCCCCGTAGACTCTTGCGTAAATATCAGACCTAAACTTGCCAGCCACGCCTTATATGTCCTTGCTCCTCCTCCTGTATGATCACGACGCTCTCCTCTTCTTTTTAAACCCGCTTTTTCCAGAGCATCCTCATATGCTAAATGAGAATCTCTCTGGCCATCCCATTCCTGATTCAGTGAAATATCAGCAAAAATAGCCAGAATTTCAGGCACTGCATTTAATTTACGCTTCGGGCGCGTAACCCACCAATAATTTATCATGCTTTTCCCCTTTTAATAATCCAATGTATATATTCCATTCTGATACTTCTTAAAGACTACTCTTGTGCCATTTGCTGCTTCTAGCATATCCTTTGTAATATACATTCCGTCCGGTACTCCAATTTTATGACGAATCCATTCACCAATAATTGCATTACTTTCTGGAGTTTCCAACGCCTTACCGTTTGCTTGTGCTTGGCGCATATAAAATGCATCATAATCTTCTGTAACTACTTTAAACACTGGATATGTCCCATCACTATTTGCATTAGGGAAAAACCCTATTTTCTGATCCTTAATGTTATATGGAATATATGCTTGATTTCTATTTCTTTTATATCCATTCTTACGAATTCCCCAGTTCACGCCAGATCCATAACCAGTATCACTTTCATCCGCCTTTAACAAGGAAATTTCTATGCTGTCTACCGGCGTAATGGTCTGGAAATAGTCCCATGACAAATTCTCAAGGTTTGTATCAGCTATATCTTCTTCTACATTCTTCCTATTGGAAAATGTAATCTTATCGCTAAGATGTTTATCAAAGCAATCAATTGAATCTGGCAGCAGACTATTATAATAACGATCAGCCTCTTTAGCATCACAACTATCAATACACTCACGTCTCATATAAAAAGCATTCATTGTATAGTTTGCCGAGCCAATATATGCCTCAACAGCTTTATTGCCTCGACACCACACGTATACCTTAGAGTGAACTTGTCTCCCCTCAACTACATAGCGGCATGTAATTTTCGGCATTCCAGAAACACTATTCAAACGTCTAATCAAAGAACAAAGCTTGTCATGTTTCTTCTTTGTAAGCCCTGCCCCTTTTATCATTCCAAGAATTATATCTACCTTTATGTTTACTGTAAACTCTTTATTTCTTCCGTCAAACAACTTTATCAAATGACTTGATATACGTTCAACATCTGTAAATGCTGTAACTATCTTCAAATGATTACAGGCCTGTCCATCTTTTCTTGCCGGTATAAATAATACAATATCTTCAAAATTGTCTGTGTACATACTTACTCCTTTATACTTGGTTCTATACTCTCATACTCAATACCCGCAAAAGTTTTCAATATAGCCTCGAAAATTATCTTAGCCCCCTTTACCGGAACAGCCATTCCTATCTGCTTTCTAACAGATTCTTTTGCTCCCTCAAATATGTAATTATCCGGAAAAGTTTGAAGCCTTGCCCTTTCTCTATTCGTTAATGCTCTTGGTTCAGAATAATGATACATATGGGTACCTCCTCCCCCTGATCCTGTAACTGTATATGCTGGTTTATCCGGGTCAAGCCGCTTGTATATCTGACTAATTTTTGCCCCCTTTACTTTCAACTTAAGTTCTTCTGGAAGATCTGCTGTAAATGCATTCTGGCCAGGTTTTATATACTCAAGCCTTCTTACAACCTGAGGTGACTGCTTTGTTAATTCGTTATTTGCTACATTATCTGCAATCGGCGGATTCTCAATTGCTGTTCTACATGTAACATCTACATCTTTGTATGGGGCTGGACTTGGTATCTTAAAATCATAAGGAAGATCTTCCCTAATTCCCACTATAATAACTCTATGTCTAGCCTGTGGAACGCCATAATTCTCAAACTTATACAAATTAGGATAAATTCTATAACCAGCGTCTTTCATATCATCCAAAATTTTCTTGAACGCATTTCCTTCATTAGCACTTTTAAGTCCACCTACATTTTCCGCAAGAAACCATTGTGGATGATATGTTTTCATCGCTTTAACACCATATGTATACAACGGGCCATATACCCCATTAAATCCCTTCTGCTCTCCTACAACTGAAAAATCATTACAGGGGAATCCAAATGCCAATGCATCAATATCACCAAGTCTACCTATATCAAGTGTTCTTACATCCCCGCATATAACACTGTCAGCATCGCCTGGACATATGTTTCGTGTATATGTGTTGCATGTATCTTGATCATAATCATTTGCCCATTTATGTACAATTTTATAATCTGGATCATCGATCTTTGCTGTTATTGCTCCTAATGCTAATCCTCCTGGTCCACAAAATAATTCTCCCAACTTAAACTCTTTAACTATATTTTTCATTAAATCTTATCTCCATTTGCCAATATAAATTCTCTATTAAATTTAACACCAAGCGCATCTGCTATTTTGTCCATATCGTCTATCGTAAAGCTTTCTCTTTTCATTTTAGAATTAAAGCTCTGCGGTGATTTACCAAGACGTCTGGCAAGTTCTGCCTCACTTACCCTACACCTAACACACAGCACTTTTATCTGCTCTGCAATTGTCATATACGATTCCTCCTAATTATTCTCATGTATACAAGTATAAATGTATTTTTTGATAATGTCAAAAATATTTTTTAGCACGGCATTTGGATTGTTACAATTGCATTGTGTTTTGTTATTCTATATGTTATAATTCGCACATAATATATTATGGAGGTGTAATACATTGGCAAACACAGGGGATTATTATATAGTTGAACTAACACCATCTCAATTAGGTTGGGGCACTGAACGATATACTTACACAAGGGATATTCGATATGGTGAAGGATATCTTGCCATACCCAGGCATTATGCAAAACAATTTAATTTATTTAATTCTAATCATACAAACAAATCTAACATACTTGGTCAAAATATTTTCCGGTGTACAAGTTCTGACGGATTACTTAATTGTTTATTAAAATCTCAAGGTTGTAATACCGCAGGAGATATATATGCCAAACAATTTTCTGGCAATAAAAATCTGCGTACACTAGGTACATGGTATGCAAAGATTCAAGCCAAAGCTGGTGATAAAGTAAGAGTATATTTTTCTTCTCCAAACGATATCATATTAACTCTTCTTTAACATTATTTAAGTTCTAAACATATTATTTTTATCTACTAATAAGGAGGATATCTACTTATGAGATTCTGTGATTTATTTATTAGCTATAAAATTGGATTAAAAAATATAAAAAGCAAAATTCCATTTACCAAACTACCAACATATAGAAAAATTATTTTGATAATATTTGTAGCATGCGCAATACTAAGTAGTATTATTTGGGTAATCACTCATAGTTACCTCTCATGTATCCCAATGGTGATCGGACTGTTATCAATTATGATCTTCTTCATCATTGATTCAACCAAAAGTAATCTGAAGATGATGCTTAACGAGCACTACGCCCCATACTCTAAGCAAAGAATGGATATGGTCATTGATATATTAAACCAATATAATATTGACATTAGTAATGCCGAATCAATTGACAGATTAATTGAAGAAGCCAAACTTGCCCAATTACAATGTGATTATTTTGCCCCGATCAAAAAACCTTTAAAGGCATTGGTAGGTCTAATCATCCCAATAATTGCATACATTGCCAAGAAAGTTGGAGAAACTACATCCGTAGACAATATAATATTTGAAGGGATAGTAGCAATAATTTTAATATTATTAACTTTTTCCCTTATTTTTTCATTAGTACCTATTATAAGGACATTTTTTTATAAAGATTATACTAAATATGAATCCTTGATTTACGACTTAAGACAGCTAAAAATTTTTTATACCTCTAAATAGTAATTTCATTTATTATTTATAAAGCATAAGCCATTCGTCATATAAAATCGATACGAATGGCTTCAACTTTATTTAATACAACCCAAACTATATTTTGAGAATTCAATCAATTATGAGACACCTTCTTGATTTTATATCTCAAACCTTCTAAAACCAATCATCCATCTCCAACACATCCTTAATAAACCTATCCCTATTCCTCTCCCATCTCGTAACAACAACTGGAGGCAGCTCCAATTCCTTACTTAACTTAGTTCTCATTTCCTCAATCCGCTCCTTCATCTCCCCCTGATCGGAATCAAGTTTTAACGAAATCTGTCTGGGATTTATTGCGCCTTTGATCTCCTGATAATCAAAATGAGGCAATAATATAGTCATATACTCTTTTTTCAGTGCCCATACTGCCCCCATTTCATTCAAACAGGGAATACTTTTATAGTAGTTGCGCGAAAGCACAAATATTACATGTACGTCAGTCCTGCTAAATTCTTCTGCAAGATATTCATATATATCCTTGTCCATCGGAATCCCAAAGCCTGGTACAGACGAGCAAAATATCTGTTTTTCACGAACACCCATATCAACAAGAAGATCTATTATTTTTTCCACATATCGTACATCCTTAGAAGAATGACTTATAAATATTTTCTTATCAAAACAATATTCATCCTTTCCTTTTCCCTTATGTTCATAAGTCATTTTTTTCGATTATAGCATTTTCAAGTTTTATAAATGGCAATTCTAACATAGCTATATTCTTTAATTTTATCAAATTCTCGCATTCACAATATCCAGTATAATATAGCACCTCATCCATACAATCATAATCGTCATAATCATCATGATCATACACATACGAGACTGCTTCTGATATATTTTCATTATCACCAAAATATATCGTATCTGATTCGTGCAGCCCGTCAGCATAATATATTTCAATCCCGCTTACAATATCATTCATTTCTTCTTCAGATATTTTATACTCTCTAACGAACCCCTCTAAACATTTATGCAAGTTGTCTGAAATCTCTGTCAATTCGCCAAAGCAATAATCCTCTAGAAGTTCATATAACACCTGAGGGACTTCTCCCTCACTAATTTTTTCTTCCCCACTCCACATCGGCCAATCTAAATCAGCAGGCGGATCACATGCGTCGTCTAACAATACAACTCTATCAATATTATCCATATTCAGAAATAGGACCTTGTTGTTCATACACGGGATTACCATGTATTTGTTTTCCATATCCTGATATACAAATTTTCTGGTAATTCTAGTAATAGGAAACCATTTGTATTTTTTTCCACGCGATATCCGAATCCCAACATGCCCCCAAAAACCACTTACATCATTGGTACCCTTTTCAGCAATAGTAGAAATCAACAAATCCATCTCTGCCAGTTGAGGTTCAAAGAAATTTTTTTCCTGTATTACATTGACGCTTGTAGAAAAGCACATAGCAATATCTCTCAGTTCTGTTAATGTTGCCTCCGCACCGTCTTCTATATCTTTCAAACGATCTACTGATATGCCTGTAAATTTTGCTATGTCTTCAATAGATTTCCTCAAAATCTCTCTAATATTTCTAGTCCGATTCTTTTTTATATTGCCTAAAAGCACATCCGACGATATCCCAAGGCAATCCATTATCTTTGAAATATGTTTATCATAATTCGTCTTATTTGTAATACTTCCTGAGATCATCTTATCCAACGTTGGTCTCGACATGCCAGTTTCACGACATAATTCAGCCTTTGAAATCGCCTGCTGTTCCATTTGTTTTTTTATTTTATTTCCTATTGCCGCTCTCAAATCAAACAAATCATTACTATTCTGCATATTAATCTCCTTGATATAAATTCCGCATTCATATAAATTATAGTATCACTCCTGTATATCGTTGTAAATATTTTATTTACGTTTTTATATTTATTTTTTACTTTAGTATTGTTATCAATCTTAAATGCCCTTATATTTCATATTCAACTTATATATAGCAAAAGCCTTGGCTAAAAGTTAAGCAACTCTTAATCAAGGCTATATTACATACTTTATATCATTTTTCCTATCTCTCATTATATATATGCTTCAAATTATCCTTCTAACATCATAATTCTTTCAATATAACCACACTTCATTGGAACAATCTCCTCCATTTCACTATGCAATTCTCCAGCAAACTCTGTTATCTCTACAAATCCAGCCATTCTTAATCATCATAAAAATCATCCAACACATATGTTGTAACAGGTGTTATGTATAATTCATATCTGATAATCAATTTGATCAATTCATTGCCATCAATTAGTGTGATCGGAGTACCCGCTCTGGCAGCCTCTCTAGCATTATTTGTAAAACGACTGTTTGTTATAAAAACTCCATAATCTGCCTGATATTTATTCATAGCACCCAGAAACTGATTTATATCTGGCTCACTAACTGGACTATTATTAAATCTCTTGCACTGAATCACTACTCTTGTTGTTCTAAAATCGTCTTCATCTATATGATAGCCATATCCATCAATACCACCGTCATTAGAAACTTGTACGCCTTTATTTGTAAACTGTACTCCCATCCTCGTAAGTAAGGATCTTGATAGTTGCTCAAATTTTGCAGGCGACATATTTGCAATTGCGCTCTGTAATTTCACCTTAAAATCATCCAAAAGCTCTTCTTTTTCAGATTCATTTTCTTCATCTTCCACCATCGGTGTAGCTGTAACGTTTTTCTTATTCCTATTTTTTGCAGAATGCTCCTCCCAATATTTACGAGCCTTATCCCTTACCTCCGTTTTTACATTAAACCTAGTCAAGTCTATACTTGCACCTTCTGAGGTAAGTGTAATCTTTGGATTATACTTTTCATACGATAACACTCCTACATATCCAAGTTCTTTTATTGCAAAATTAAATTTGAAATCAAACTTTTTATATTGGTTTCCAGTCTTGTTTGAAGTGTAGATCTTTTGTTCAAATTCAGCTATACGTTCATCCTTTTCACTAATTCTATCACGTATCTCTGATCGGTCTAACTGTCCACCAGCCTCCTGAAGCACCTCTATTATAGGCTTGATAAGCTGTGATATCTGTTCTTCAGAATTTAACGTATCAAAATACATAATTACTTAATCCTTCTCTCTTTTTCCCAATACTTGTTATCTAAACACAAAAACCTAGAGAATATCATTACTGTATTCTCTAGGTTTCATAATTTATTCAAACTCGACAAGTACTAATCAATTTTGTTTAGAGATTATTTTCTGCCGTATTCGTAGTTCTTTTGATTATTTGATATATCCATATTATCCTGCCTATATGAGCTAATGTTATCATTTTGTTATCGGCGTTGATAACACTCGCCCTGTAACTGCGGATAATAGCAATATGTTCCGACTCAAATTATAAGCGATTTTGCTTAGAAAATCAAGATATTAAAATTGCTTTCCGAAAACACCTATAACACAAATAGGGCATTTTCATAGTCTTTAACATAGTATCTGATATTCTTCCTTCCTTTTTGGACAATCGTATGTCCTTCCATTTCCAACTTCTCTTTCTGCGCCTCAATGCCGCCGGGATATTTTGCGTTTAATTCCCCATTCGCCTTTAATGTACGCCAATAAGGTGTTTCATCTTCAGAACGCTGATAACTCGCCCACGCAACAATCGAAACAAAAATTCCTGCTGTAATCGGCTCTGTAAAATCAGCTCCATTTGCATTTGCAAAATATTCCCTTATCGCACCAACAGTAAGTAGTTTTCCGTATGGTACAAGCCGCATAACCTTATCATAATCAATCGGCGGTGCAAAATACATTTTGTCTCCGCCATACTTCTCTATGCTTTTTTCATCTGTAATCGTCTGAAATTTTGGCATATCCTTACTATCATGTAGCATTGCATTAAAATCTTTTTTATCTTCATTTGCCATTGTCAGCACCTCCTGTACACAAGTATAAGTCAAAGAAAAAACCTATGCAATGAGACGGTTTTAAAATTTCAAATCAAATTTAAACTTTATGATTTGCTATCTCAAAGCCCGATTATTTCTCCTTTTATGCACAAATCTATTCAGAGCAAAAAGGCTCATACTCAACAGATACACAAAAGCGTAAGTGACAATAGCTGCTACGATTACCCAAGCAAGTGTAAATTCTTCATTTTCAATAAATCCATAGACAAATTCGCCCGTAAGCCGATAGCGCACATAATCAAATAGTAAGTACACCATCGTCATTGTCGGTGCTATCAAAACACAGCGCATTTTACGACCTTGCTCATTGACAAAAATCATATAGAAACACACAAAAATTATTGGATTGATAATATGTAAAAAGAAAAACGCACCGCTAAAATTAAAATTATATGAGCCAAAAAGACTTCCTGCACAAATAAGAAATACTATAAATATGCTTACTGTGACATTCAAATAAAGAGAGTTAGGACAAATCTTCTCTTTTGTCATGCTAAGTATTCCATCTGCAAACAAAAGCAATCCGCCAAGCGTATTTGATATACAAGTCAGCTCAATTAAATACTCCGGCTGAGGCATATAGCCGATTAAAACAGACACAATCATCAGTAATCCTGCCACAACCTTAATTATATTTTTAATCATCCATTTTCCTTTCTTTAACTCCAAATCTGTCGCTCTGTTCATCAACTCGACGTTTTAGGTTCAAATTTTTAATAACTGTTACCTGTAAATTCTTTACGCTAATCAAACTTTCCTGCTTGCATTTCGGACAGTAAAGAGGAAAATTTATCAATTCGGTATCTTTTCGTATCATTGTCCGAGTCTTGTTACCGCAAATAGGGCAGCGTACCCATTCAGAATATAATTTTTCCATTTTACTCTCCCATTATTTCCACGGTCTGCCGCTGTCGAGCCACCCCTGTTCCGCCCAATACTTCCCGTCAAGGTATTCGGGGTCTGATTTATGTATGGATTTCTGCATCATACGGCAGAAGAAAACCTTGAATTTCGTAATCAGATTTGTGTGTGCAGGTTTTGTATAATCTATATGGGCAAGCTTTTTAGATAGCTTTTGGATTTTTCCCATAAGCTCGTCTTGTTTCTTTTGAGGGAGTTCCTCCCAAAAGATAGTGCTCATCAAAGCACCAGTAAACATCTCGATTTTTGAAATTCCCCACCAAGATAAACTGTGCTTCATATCTTTCGCCGCAGATTTTGCTCCGCTGCCTAAACATTGTGTTATGATGACTGCACGCTTTCCAAACATCTCAGGAGCAGGGCGGTGCGGTATCCAACGATAAGCAAAATGGTCAAGTAATGCTTTCATTGCTCCCGTAGCGTGAAACACATAGGCAGGAGAGGTCATTACAATCAAGTCTGCTTCTAAAAGAGATTTATCAATTCTCTCGATATATTCAGCGTCCTTGCAAGTCTTTTCACCCTTTAATGTGCAGTTTAAGCAACCAACGCAGAAGTTCGGACAATCCTTTGGAAGATAATATTCTGTAATATTTGCTTTATCCTGAAACTCTGCTAAAAACATTTCTTTCAAGCGGTAGGTAACACCGTGTTTTTCTGTTCCATTTATCACTGTAATATTCACTCTTTATACCTCCAAAATGTCGTGCAAAACTTGTGTATGAAAATTCCTGCGGTTTTCTTTATGTCTAAGGTCAATCCCCAATGTTTGCGATATAATTTCGTATCGCAGGAACATTTGCTGCATAACAGTAATCAAATACAGCGTCTTTCGCTTTATCGCCGCTTCATCAAGGTCAGGACGGCAGGCTGCAACAAGCGGAAGATATGCCGCATAAGTTCTGTAAGTGTTGTCATTTTCTTTCGGTGACCGCATATCGGTAAGAACAGAAATTTTGGAAATGGCATAATGTTCAAACAGAAAATCAAGCGTCATATTACCGAGATACGTGAGCTTCTCAAAAGGAGTAAAACCATCTGTTTTCTCTCGTATATTCTGAAAATGCTCGACTGTTCCGTTTATCATACGCTCAATACATTGCTCGATGAGTTTATCCTTATTTCCAAAATGATAATTTACAAGTCCTAATCCAACACCTGCTCTTTTGCATATCTCACGGACTGTTACTTCTTCTAAATGTTCCCCTTTTTCCTCAATGAGTTTAATCGTTGCCTGTATGATTGCTTCTTTATTATCCACACTATACCTCCCATTGAACATCGTTCAGTTGCATTATACTGAACGATGTTCAAAAAGTCAAGAGATTGCGACTAACAAGTGGAGTATGTAACGCTTTTTGGTGTCAAAACGCCTTGTTTAAGCAGATAAGAGAGCAAAAAATATCGGGTAAGGAGTTTATCCCTACCCACCACAATTTTACGGTTATATGCGTTACAATTCTTTAATTGTAGATGATTTCCTCATTGACAAGCTCCATAGCACACGCTCGAATGTTATTCATTCGCCTCGTCCACTCTAAGCCATTTCCCGCTTTTAACTGTTCCGTCACACCCTCACACTCTGCCATCTGTTCTACCAACCGAAAAAACATTTCCTCTGCCTGCTCGTTAATATCGGCAAGATAGCTGTTCAGCTTGCCGCTTGTGAACAGGGTAGTATAGGTTGCTCTTTTATGCTCTCGCAGATAGCGTTTGTGTCGCTGTCCCCATACGCCGATAGGCTTGTTTTCTTTTTCGGCTGGCAGAATAAGGCAGGGAATAAAATAATCCCCTTGCCGTACATAAGTGCCGCCCATTTCTACAAAAATTGTCTTTGCCATTGTCTGTTCCTACCTTTCGTTTTCTTTATTTCTAAAGCGTGTACCACGCTGTTTAGACTGCCTTGCCTGCTCCAACAGACTGTTAATCTGCTTGCTGCCGAACACCTTTCGCAGCAGCTTGTAATCCTTTATTTCTTCCCTCAATCTGTTGTTGTCGGAAGTCAACTGCCTGTTTTGACTTTTAAGCCGTTCATTGCTACGGTACAGACTGGCGTTTGTCTGATTGAGCCTTTGGTAATCATCAATTACTTGAAAGCACCGCACCATAAGCGTTTTAATGAGAGATTTCAGTCGCTTAATTAACGGCTCGACCACTTTGCTCTTATAACTTTTTGCGGTCATAAAGCCTTGTGGTTCGGGCAACTGATATTCGGGAGCGTTCTCCAGTGCGCTCTGCATTTGCGAAAGTGAATCTGTACCCTTATCAAAATTTTGAATACGCTTGGAAAGCGTTTCAAACTCTGTCTGCTTGTCTATGATTTTGCTTTCCAGTTGTTCAATTTCTTCTGCCCGCTCCTGCTTTTTATAATCCAAAACAGAGAGATGTTTTTCGTGTGTGCCTTTCTTCTCCCACTCAATTCCGTACCGTTCCATAACGGCGGCAAGCTGTTCTTTTTCGGAAAGTACCCATTGTGACCATTCCGTATCGCCACGAGAACCACCCTTAAATCCCTGTGCGGCAAGAGCCTGTTTGAGTGATACACGGGTGTCCAGTCCACGCTTGCTGCCTGTGGTAAACGGTACAAAATCAATGTGCAAATGCGGCGTTGCTTCGTCTAAATGCAGATGAGCCGAGAACACTCTAAGCTGTGGATTTCTCTCTTGAAAGCTACGATAATACTCATCTAAGACCTGCCTTGCAAGCTGTCCGTTCTCACTTTCCGCACTCATATTTTCCTTATCGCCAATCTGCAAAATCAATTCGTGGAACGGCTTTTCCTGCTTGGAACTGCGGATTTTTTCATAATAGTTTGCTATCTTTCGGTCTGCTCTTGTCTGTTTAGCGTTGTATCTTTCGAGTGCTTCATCAAACAATTCGTGATAAACTTTTTTAATGCTCTCATTGCAGTAATCTATATTGAGGTAGGAACGGTCAGCGTCAACATTCTCCGCTTTGAATTTACGGCTGTTGTGATTGACCGAGCCTTTCCCGACCATTGCGCTTATCGTTCTTTGCATAAATCGTTTCCTCTCCTTTCTGCGCCGTCAGGCGCAAGCCTTTGTTACTTTCTGCGAAAGTAACGCAAAAGCACTTTTGTCAGCTCCGCCAACAAAAATGCAACCTGCAAGCAGGTTTTGCGCTCTCCGAGGGGCAAAGAGCCGCCTTTGAAAAGGCACTCTCTGCACTCTCCGCCAAACTTTAATCGGTGTCAATGTGTGACGATAGTGACAATGTTTGAGATACCAGTACCACTCCCAAAACATTGTCACCTTTGACACCGTTTGTCACGCCGCCCCATTGGTTTCTTTCCAAAGTGAAACCTTTCTGCCATCGTGCGTACGGCTGTTCTGATAGCGGATACCGTAATCACGGAATAGCCTGTTTGCGTTGATACTAAGCCTAAGTGAAAGCACATTCGGTTTTATATCCACGCCGAGCCTTTCGCAAAGTTCTGAAGCTGTTCCCTCCCATCTGTTACTTTCCGAAAAAAGAGTAGCTGCAATTTTTTCAAGCAAAGGCTCAGGCGGCTCTTTCCACAGCTCCGTTTCTGATTTTTCAAAGTTCCATACCAAACGCTCGGCATCCCTCACAAGATGAATTTTCATATCCTGCTGATCCCTGCCCGCCACATCAAGCGTGGCGTTATTGGAAGTTCTCTTTTCCTTGCTGAGAACAAATGCTCCATCTGCCGCACCCATCAATCCGTTTGTTCCCGAAATCATGTCGAAAATATCTTCCGCTTTCTGCTTTCGGGTGTGATGAACGATGAGCATTGTAACTTTATAACTGTCTGCCAACGCTTTGAGCCTTGCTACAATGTCATAGTCGCTTGCGTAGCTGTAATCTGCTCCGCCAGCTTCACGGACACGCTTTAAGGTGTCTATGATTATCAAACCCGTGTCGGGGTGTTCCTGCATAAATCCTCTGATTTGTTCTTCCAAACCGCCATTGACCGTTTTACACTCCGTTGCAAAATATAGATTACTTGTTTCTTCTGCACCAAACATCTGAAATAATCGTTTCTGCAAGCGTGGATAATCATCTTCAAGAGCAAAGTAAAGCACCGTTGCTTTTCGCACTTTATAATCCCACAATGGTATTCCTGTGCTGATATGGTAAGCAAGCTGTGCCATCATAAAACTTTTCCCCACCTTCGGGGAGCCTACAAAAAGGTAAGTTCCCCTTTGGAGCAGACCGTCAATCAACGGTGTCTGTATATCAAATACGGTGTCATACAAAACCGCCATTGATACCGTTTTGAGATACGAGGGGGATAACTGCCGCAGCATTTCCCTCTGCATTTCTTCAAAGCTCTTGATATTTTCGTCATAGTCGGATATACTATGGTCAGTACATTTTTGAATTGGCTGTTCCGTATCTGTTGCCGCAGATATATTGGGAGCAGTCATTTCTTTTTTATTCTCCATTCCCATCTTCTCCTTTCAGACCGCCAAGGATAACGGTAATCAGTTCAATCACATTCAGAAGTTCATCGTTTACACCGTTTCCCGCTTCAATCCTTTGCAATTCTGTAAGAACGGCGGCAAGTTCCTTGTGAAGTGCCTTAAATACTCTCGGATTGCCCTGCACCACCACATCCTGATTCAGACAGCGGCGGTAACAGTATTCCTGTTTTGGCAATCCCGATAAAGCAACCGCCTTGTTAATGAGTTCATTTTCTTCGGGCGATACCCGAAAACCTACTGTGATATTCCTCCACCGGTTTTTGTTATCTCTGTTCTTAGCCGACATTTTCAAAATCTCCTTTCCCTAAATCATCTAATCTATCTGCCATTTCCGTCTGCTTGGACGGAAACAGGTGTGCGTATTGATAAGTGATGTCAATGCTTTCGTGTCCTACACGGTCTGCAATCGCTACCGCTGAAAATCCCATATCAATCAGCAAACTTATATGGCTGTGACGCAAATCGTGAATCCGTATGCGCTTCACGCCTGCGGCTTCCGCCCCTCTGTCCATCTCGTGATGAAGATAGCTTTTCGTTACCGTAAAAATACGGTCTTTCTTTTTCAAGCCGTAGAGCATACCGATATACTCTTTCATTTCTTCACAAAGAAAATGCGGCATTTTAATCGTGCGGTTGCTTTTCTTTGTTTTCGGTGTGGTAATCACATCTTCGCCGTGTAAACGCTGATAGGATTTGTTAATCGTTACCGTTTCCTTATCAAAGTTGAAATCAGCGGCGGTTAAGGCTAATAATTCGCCCTCACGGATACCGCACCAATAGAGCATTTCAAAGGCATAAAAGGAAACAGGTTTGTCCATCATTTCATAGGAAAATTTCTTGTATTCTTCCTTTGTCCAAAACAGCATTTCCTTGTGTTCCTCACTTCCCATATTTCCCACCTTTGCGGCAGGATTGGAACGCAGTTCATAATAGCGTACAGCGTGATTAAAGATAGCCGACAACTGATTGTGCAGCGTTTTCAGATAGGTCTGTGAGTACGGCTTTTTCTTTTCATCACGGTAGGCAAGCATTTCATTCTGCCAAGTGATAATCTCCTTTGTAGAAATCTCGCTGATTTTCAGCTTGCCAAAATAAGGAAGTATCTTCGTGCGAATAATATGCTCCTTTGTCAGCCAAGTGTTTTCTTTCAGACGGTTTTTCACATCGTTGATATACAGTTCCGTAAAGGCTTCAAAACTCATATCAAGGTCAGACGAGTTTTGCAACTGAAACATTCGCTCCCATTCCTGTGCTTCTTTCTTGGTTGCAAAGCCACGCTTGCATTTCTGCTTGCGTTCACCTTTCCAATTCACATACCTCGCCATTACATACCAAGTGCCGTTGTCCTCATTTTTGAATACTGGCATTATTTTCTCTCCTTTCCTGCTCCGTAGAGTCTTTCATAAAAATACTGGCGGTTTACACGCCCCGCAATCGTAATAAATCCCTGTGCTTTCAGTTCCTCGTTCAGTTTTCTGATGAGTTTATAGGCATAGGGCTTTGATACGCTTAGTTCCTGTGCCACATCATCGGCACGAATAAATCTGTTTTCCATATTGTCAGTCCTTTCATAAGATTTTTAAGCTGCCGTTCTCCCCGAATATTGTTCCTGCCCCCATTTCAGCAGCGTTATCTCGCTCACTCTTGAATAAATCAAAAGGTCTTGGCGAAGTATCCTACTCGGACGGTCATTTAGTTTTCATTAAGCATATACGCTTAGTGTTTTCTATTATGCTAAGCAAATACGCTTGTGTCAAGAGGTTTTAGAGAAAATATTAAACTTTTTTGTTTCGTTTCCTCTTGACAATTCCTAAACATATCTGCTATACTGATTGCAGTACATAAGCAAGGAGTGTAAACACTATGGCTATTGGCGAAAGAATACATTTTTTCAGGCTTTTGCGTGGTATGACGCAAAAATATCTTGGTACGGCTGTCGGTTTTCCCGAACGGAGCGCAGATGTGCGTCTGGCACAGTACGAAACTGGCTCTCGTAAACCAAAAGCAGACTTAACAGCTGCATTGGCACAGGTGCTTGAGGTTTCCCCGCAGGCTCTCGATGTTCCCGACATTGACAGCTATATCGGTCTTATGCACACCCTATTTACCCTTGAAGATATTTACGGTCTTATCGTCAGTGAAGCAGACGGGGAAGTCTGTCTGAAAGTCAGCAAGGACAAAGGTAAAGACGCTGCCGAGCTTTCAAAAATGCTCTATGCTTGGAAAGAACAGGCGGACAAGCTATCTTCCGAGGAAATCAGCAGGGAAGAATACGACAAGTGGCGTTATTACTATCCGAAGTTCGATACTACACAAATCTGGGCGAAAGTGCCCTCACAGGAATTAAGCGACGCATTAACCGAGCAATTCAAGGACAAGCCAAAAGATATGTAAAAACAGCGAGGAACAAATACTATGACTATTTTTCAAATATTGACTGCTATCATTTTGCTTGTTTTCTATGCTTGCTACTATGCAAAGAAAATAGAGCAAAAGAAAAAAGGAATCCGTACCACGCAAATCGGAAAGGGAAAGCAAGGTGTTCCTCTATATATTGAAATTACCATGGGTGTTGCAACATTCTGCGTTGTGGTCGTAGAGGTCATAAGCATTGTGTTAGACTGGTCTATTTCTCCTGTATGGGTTAGAATTGCAGGACTAATTATATCTGCGTTTGGAGTCGCACTTTTTATAACAGCTATGCTTACAATGCGTGATAGTTGGCGTGCAGGCGTATCGAAAGATAAAACAGAGCTTGTCACATCAGGAGTATTCAAGATAAGCCGTAACCCAGCCTTTCTCGGCTTTGATCTTATGTATTTAGGTGTTTTAATGGTATTTTTAAATTGGGTGCTTCTCATATTTTCAGCCTTTGCAATTCTCACGCTCCATTTGCAGATTGTAAACAACGAAGAGGACGCAATGTTATTGGCGTTCGGTGATGAATATCTGAATTACAAGAAAAAGGTAAACAGATATTTAGGAAGGAAATAAATAGGCAAACGACAAAACGCCCTTAGCTATGAGTTACTACCCACAGCTAAGGGCGTTTTAATATGGATTGTTATATCAGAAAACCATTTTCTTTCATTCTCTAACCCTAAAACCACTGGATTACAAGAATAATGGCTCTTATACAACCGTTATCAAATTGTTATCAAAAGACCTATTGAAACGCCGCAAACCCGCATAAACACTGGGTTTACTAAGCATTTTTGTTTATTCAAACTCAATCGTTCCAGGCGGCTTACTAGTCAGATCATACATTACTCTATTAACACCCTTGACCTCATTAATAATCCTGTTCATTACCTTCTGAAGAACTTCAAATGGTATCTCTGAACAATCTGCTGTCATGAAGTCTGTTGTGTTTACAGCACGGAGTGCTACGGCGTAATCGTAGGTTCTGAAATCTCCCATACAGCCAACTGAACGCATGTTGGTCAGGGCTGCGAAGTACTGACCGAGGCTTCTGTCGAGGCCTGCCTTTGCGATCTCCTCACGGTAGATGGCGTCGGCATCCTGAACGATCTTGACCTTCTCGGCTGTGACCTCTCCGATGATTCTTATTCCAAGGCCTGGTCCTGGGAATGGCTGACGGAATACCAGGTACTCTGGGATTCCAAGCTCAAGGCCGGCCTTGCGGACCTCATCCTTGAAGAGAAGACGGAGTGGCTCCACGATCTCCTTGAAATCTACATAGTCAGGAAGTCCGCCTACGTTGTGGTGGGACTTGATGACCGCTGACTTGTCAAGGCCTGACTCGATGACGTCAGGATATATGGTTCCCTGTACGAGGAAGTCAACGGCACCGATCTTCTTGGCCTCCTCCTCGAATACACGGATGAATTCCTCGCCTATTATCTTTCTCTTTGCCTCAGGCTCGGTTACTCCGGCAAGCTTGCTGTAGAATCTGTCCTGAGCATTTACTCTGATGAAGTTCAGGTCATATGGGCCGTCCGGTCCAAATACCGCCTCAACCTCGTCGCCCTCGTTCTTACGAAGAAGGCCGTGGTCTACGAACACACATGTAAGCTGCTTGCCTATCGCCTTGGACAGGAGAACCGCAGCTACTGATGAGTCCACACCACCTGACAGGGCGCACAGCACCTTGCCATCGCCTATCTTGGCACGCAGGCTCTCTATTGTATCTTTTACAAATGAATCCATCTTCCAGTCGCCTGCACACTGGCATACATCCATGACAAATGCTCTGAGCATCTTCATACCTTCCTCGGTGTGCATAACCTCTGGGTGGAACTGAGTCGCATACAGCTTCTTCTCAGCATTCTCCATGGCTGCCACTGGGCATACAGGAGTGTAAGCTGTCTTCTTGAAGCCCTCTGGTACCTCTGCAATATAATCTGTGTGACTCATCCAGCAGATGGTCTTGTCATTCACATCTGCAAACAGCTTGGATGTCTTGTCAACCTCAACCTCTGTTCTTCCATACTCGCTGACAGGGGCCGTGCTGACCTTGCCGCCCAGCAGATGAGCCATGAGCTGTGAACCGTAACATATTCCGAGAATAGGAATACCCAGTTCAAATATTTCCTTGCTGCAGCTAGGTGAATCGTCTTTGTATACGCTGTTTGGTCCGCCTGTGAAGATGATTCCCTTTGGATTCATCTCCTTGATCTTCTCCAGCGGCAATGTGTACGGATGTACTTCGGCATATACATTACACTCTCTTACACGTCTGGCGATCAGTTGGTTGTACTGTCCGCCAAAGTCCAATACGATAATCAGTTCCTTATCCATGTATATCTCCTTTGTTGCCTTTTATTGCTTATAACAGATTTCTGAACATTTCCTAGTATAACACAATATGCAGCACTTTTGTGCTGCATATTATCTAAAAATTATGTTGTTTTAATTATTTATGCATTTTACATATACGATAGCATTCGAACAGATACTTCACTGACAAATTTATATAACGCAGTAACGTCATCTGCCCTGCCCACTCAATATTGAAATCTATTATATAACTATATTTATACCAATCTCTATCTTAATCCCTACTTCAGCTTCTCCTTCAGAACCTCAATACCCTTCTGGTACTGGCTGTCATTCTTGCCCTGGAAATCCTCATAGGTATAATCATCTGGAAGATCCACTTCAATATCAGGCGCAACACCCTTCTTGTGGATATCGTTGTCATCGTGTGTGAAATACTTCTGTGTCGTGAGCTTGATCGCTGTGCCATCACCAAGTGGTATAACACTCTGCACGATTCCCTTACCGTAGGTATTCTTTCCTACAACAGTTGCAGCCCCGAATTCCTTGAGTGCCGATGTAAGTATCTCTGACGCACTGGCACTGTACTCATTTGTCAGGACTACCATAGGCATATCGAGGTATTCATCATCTGTCGATTTATACTCGTCCTCAACTTTGCCGGTCTTGTCCTTGATGGACACTATGGTTCCCTCTGGGAGCAGATAGTCGCAAATGTTTACGACCGTGGTAAGCATTCCACCCGGATCACTTCTGACATCGATCATCAGTGCCTGCATGCCCTCATTCTTGAGCTCCTCAACTGCCTTCTGGAAAAGCTCGTCTGTGTTGTCTATGAACTGCGTGATCCTCACATATCCGATCTTGTCGTCTATCATAAATGATGATACCGTACTGTACTCAACGATCTCCCTGGTGATGGTGACATCGTGGTAAGCCTTATCACGCTCCCTGTATATCTTCAGCGTAACATCAGTTCCAGCATCGCCTCTTATGAGTGATACGAGGTAGTCAAGATCATCGTCTGTAGTGATCTCGTGATCATCTATCTGTACAATAATGTCATCAGGCTGTATATCCACCTTCTCAGCCGGTGCACCCTCAAGGATATTTACCGCACGGACATATCCCGTATCCTCATCCTTGCTGACCGTAACTCCGATTCCGGCATACTCACCTGAATCATCCTCCTGCAGCTTGGCATACTCTTCCTTGGTGTAATACTGTGCATACGGATCGTCAAGGGATTCCATTATACCCTTGTATATGCCCTCCCTGATCGTATCATCGTCAATATCATTGTAATAATAATTGTCTATGATACTCTCGATCTTCTCTGTCTTGTCAAATACGTCCGCATCCAACAGATTGCCATCATAGGTTATCTTGGTGGAACTGCCGGTTTTTCCGCTGAGTGTGCCACTGAACACACCTGATGTACCGCAGCCCGTCAGACCGATCACCGTACTTGCCAGCACCGCTGTCACTACTGTCTTCTTCAACATTTTCCTCATATCATTATCTCCTAACCTTGTATTGCCATCAAATACCTGAATCTCTCCATATCCCCTGCCCGGTCTACTGTCCAAGGAAGTCATGCGGATTGACATACGTTCCGTCTATCGACACGCCAAAATGGCAATGCGGACCTGTCGACACACCCGTACTTCCTGCCTTTGCTATAACCTGACCTTTCACAACCTTGTCGCCAACATTTACACATAGCTGTGAGTTGTGCATATATACCGTACATATTCCGCCGCCGTGGCTGATCATGACCATGTTGCCACCACCGCCATTGTAGCAGGACATCACGACTGTGCCGGCCTCCGCCGCAACAATATCTGTTCCATAATCACAGCCTATATCAAGTCCCTGATGATATGTACTTGCTCCCGCTGTAGGAGCATCTCGGTAACCAAATTCATCCGTGATAACACCTCCGGTCGATACCGGCCACATGAATTTGCCCTTATATTTGGAGGTGTCGTATACCTTTCCATCTTTCGTATACGCACCCGTACCATTTGCATTTGCCTTGCCCATCTCCTGTCTGGATATCTCCGCGATACGTCTCTCGGCTTCCTCACGGGCCACAGTGAACTTGTTCATCAACGACTTCTGGGCTTCTATATCACCATCATATCTGGTGATCTCTTCCTGCTTCTGATCTATAATGGTCTGCAGTTCAGCCTCGTTACTCTCCAGATCCGTCTTGACCGACTCCACCTGTCTGAGGTCAGATTCAAGCTGCGCCTCATAATTGGCAATATCTGTCTTGGTCTTGATCAGCTTTGCAAGCTGCCTCTGATCGTATTCCGATATCTGGTCTATATACTCTGATTTGTTCAGGAGATCGCTGAATGATATGGATGTGAGCAGGGCATCGACATATTCCGTCTCCCCCTCCTCATACAGATACTGTATTCTCTGCTTCATCGCCTCATACTGCTCATCCTCTGCCTTCTGAGCTTCATCCAGACTTTTCTGAGTTGTGTCTATCTCCGTCTGGAGCTCGTCTGTCTGCTCCTGCAGGCTCGTTATCTGAGTCTGGACGGATGTCATCTTGGCATCCAGATCCGCAACGTCCTGAACGATCTTGTTCTGCTGTTCCTCCAGAGAATCCAGAACGTCCTTGGCATTCTTCTCGTTTTCACTGGCATCATCCTTCTGACGCTCAGCCTCTTCCTTCGTCATGGCATATGCCATATTTCCCCCGGTCTGAGACGCAGCCATGCCCCCCATGACTACACATCCCGCAACAAGCAATGCCATCCTTCTGATATTCCCTTTTACATTGACTTTCTTTTTCATAATCTACTACTCCTTGTTATCCCCATCTAACAATTAACTAGTATATCTTATGTCGTCGTGCGTGAGCGCGATGACCTGCGCACGCATCAGCGTGCTTCATTATATTATATCGCCTGCCGGCTCAATGAGGGCATTCGCATTATGACGTCTTGCGCAAGCGCATCCGTCACAATGCTCATTATATCATACTCTCAAATGCTTCCTCGTGGTAAGGATACTTCCTACCAGTCCAACACCGATACCAAGCACAAGTCCAACCGGTATCATGGTCTTGAACAGGTCATGCTGGCTCACAAATGCAAACAGCGTTGTGACAACCTTAAATCTTCCGGCAACATATGTCAGTATCTTATCATACATGTAGTACAGAAGGACCAGAGGTATAGCCGAACCGACCGCACCTATGATCACACCCTCTATGATGAACGGCGCCCGTACAAATACATTTGTCGCACCGATCAGCTTCATGATCCCTATCTCTTCCTTTCGCACTGTGATACCTATGGTGATCGTGTTACTTATAAGGAATATAGATACCAGCATCAGTATCACAACTATTCCTATGGATGCATATCCGACAAGGGATGACAGTGTCGTGATGCTGTCCGCAGTCACGTCAGAGCTCTTGACCTTTCTGACTCCTGAAAGCCCCTGGGCAAATGCCACGAACTCCGGCTGTCTGGCCACATCCTTGAGCGTAACCTCATATGAGGCCGAATTCTTAAGTGGATTGTCCTCGCCAAATGCATTCTTTGCCGCCTGTGGATCATCGTAGTTCTGCTCAACAAATTTATTCCATGCGTCATCCGCCGACACGTAATCCATCGTGTTTACATAATCCAGAGTTCTTATCTGTGATCCGATAAGCTGTATCGTGTCGTCCGACACATCCTCGTCAAAGAACACTGATATTGTAACTGTATTCTCAAGCTCCTGCATACCGGACTGAAAGTTTACAACTACCGCATATATGATTCCAAAGAGGAACAGACATGATATGATGGTTCCAAGTGATGCAAGTGAGAACAGAATATTTCTTCTTATATTTGCAAAGCCCTGTCTGAGGATATAGAAAAATGTACTAATCTTCATCTATATATCCTCCTTCCTTCTCGTCGCTGATAATTACACCCTTCTTCAGGGTGATAACTCTCTTCTTCATCTCATTGACGATATCCTTGTTGT
>ERZ857745.176-NODE-176-length-100327-cov-6.622547_pt1 | contig 100327 bp, 101 predicted proteins | sample MGYA00519699_ERZ857745 | MGnify/ENA primary metagenome ERZ857745 (study PRJEB31778, sample SAMEA3449357) | human gut metagenome | biome: human gut; feature: human-associated habitat; material: faeces | place: United Kingdom | collected 2010/2012 ... | reverse complement strand
AGCATTAGTATGCTCTTAGTATAACTCCAAGACATGTTACACATTATATTATATGTAATAGGATTTAACTATGTTAATGTATAGAGTGAAATGAAGAATACTCTATTTACATCTCTTCCTGACAAGAAGATTAGAGAGGTAAGTAGAGTATTTAGGAGTTCAGTGCATTGAGTAAGTAGGATAGGATAATAGAGTGTGGAATACACTTTATGTCCTATCTTCCTTGTTTTGTATTGAATGTAACTTGTTGATTTATTGAGAATTAATAGTATGGACTGACAAATTGTCAGATATATGTCATTATAACCCATCCCCACAAATACCTCTCATTGAAACCAACAATTAGTAGAACAATCATCCAATAATATATGACTGTTTTTACTGTTACAGTTTATATGCAAAACTACACTCTAACAAGCAAACAAACACATATTAATTGTTGTTAAATGTCTTCAATTGAGCACCAATAATATTGGGAGTGCTACTGAAATTGAGTGCAGATGTAAAGAATAGGACACTACTACAGGACTGTGGTGAGAGTTACAATATCATTGATATTAATACTCAATAGACTTAGGTCAGAATTAAGGCATATCAAAGACAGCAACTGATATTATATGATTTTAGGAATTAGGAAGTATTAGTACAATGGCAGTACATAACTCAATTGCAGTTATAATGATAGTTCGAGTCTATCATACTTCCCTTTTATCAACTTATAAACAAACAATCAAATGAGTAAACAAGCATTTTACAATGGCATACTTTATCAGATAGAGTATCAGCCACAACTATCCAATATGGATTATACCCAGCATCAAGTGTATCACATAAAGACTGAAGATGAGAATTACCCTCATGCAAGAAAAGCTATTGCTTCTATCATGGAAGATAAACTTGGTTACAAGCAAGGAGAGATATGGAGTGAAGGATGGTATAGTATAAAGAACAAACAAGAGCCATCCATGCTTAATGCTCTTCATGTGTACTACAAATTCTCCTATAATGAAGAACTTGATGTATATGTATATACTTTTGTTAGACCTTATGATGATTAAATTATGGCAAGGAAGCACACATATCACCGAGAAAACTGTGATTGTTTCATAAGAGAAGTCATAGTAGATGTCTATGGAAGGAGAGTAATTCTTAGTGGACAACATGCCTTTGAATATAGTATAACTGTTATATCAATTACTGGTAGAATAGCTGCTACTAACTTCAAGAATGGCAAAGAAGCAAGAAAAGAGTTCTACAAATATAAAAGAAAGAAGTGATGGATTTATTTATATACTTATTAGTAGGCTTACCATTAAACCTACTCTTTCTTTATATCATATTTGATATATTAAACGGGGAATAGATATGAAAAAAAAAATACTCAATTTATGACTCTTATGGCTATTTGATAAGAGGGAATTTTAACTCTTACAGGGCAGCTTATACATTCAAAATAGTAATGAACAGATTAGATTGGACAATAAAATGAAAAGACTCAAGATTATACTTAAAGGAGTGTTATTATGGATAACAACCTTTGCAGTTATACTCTTCATGTCAGGAGTAGACAGCATTTATAACAATGGATATTTTATACATTCAATTACTGTGTGTGTAGTATTATGTTATGCTTGCTACAAGCTAATATCTGAAGAAGAATTGGAAATATTGACTTTCTATAAATGGTTTAACAAAATAACAGGAGAAGAATCAATGGAAGAGAAAAGAAACATCAAGGTAACACTTGAACAGGCAATGGAGTGGTATAATAGTGGTAACAGTACATTGCGTACATTAGCACTAAGTGCATATACTGAGGATGAATTGAAGTTCAATCTCAAGTACATCAACAGCAAGGTATGCAATACATGCTTCTGTGCCAGTGTTCCTGCTAATGAAGCAGAGAAGTATAATACACTTGCAGACTTGGCAATCATTGCTAAGTTCTTCAATGGCTCTTGGAAGAAAACTACAAACAATACAGGATATTTCCTTGGCAATTTCAATAATGGATGTGGTCCTATAATTGATACTTGCAGTGGTGTTGGTGTGTATCAGTACAATACAGTGCAGTATGCAGGTGTTGTGTACTTCAAGAACCAAGAGGATGCTATCAAAGCAGTCAAAATCCTTGGTAAGAGAGTGAAGAGTTTGTTTGATTGAGGAATGAGTGTAATTTTTGTCACAAATCAAATTGGATTTAATACTGCTGGTCTGTGAAGATAAGCAGTATATGCTCTCATAGTTCAAGGGATAGAATGGCTCTCTCCTAAAGAGTAGATACAAGTTCGAGTCTTGTTGGGAGTACTAAGGTATTTACTCATATAAGGTAATTTGATTGTTTTAGGTAAAGAGTTTTAGTTCAGGTGACATATTGTCACTACAGGTCAGAGGTTCGTGAGAATATCTGACCTTTTAGGATGTCTCCATAGCTCAATTGGATAGAGCAACAAGTTAGAAGTAACATGGCTCCTTAGCTTAATGGATAAAGCAACTGCCTTCTAAGCAGTTGAGTCCCAGTTCAAGTCTCACTGGAGATACAATGGTGGATTTAGCTCACTATTTCTACTAAGCAGTGGAACCTGAAGAGAAGCAAAATGTGATGCTGGTAGGTAAGCTACTGTTTCTTATTTTAGCTTGCACTTTATTCTTAGAAAAGAATCAAAGCAATAGGAAAATTCATAAAAACATTATATCTCAATGGAAAAGAAATAAGTAGTAAAATGCGCAGCCAGCATTGTGCCTATGTATCTAACTGGTCATAGGTGCATGCTGGTACTACTTCATGGGGCATGATTGGTTTTGACTACTGATTATTTGGTAAGAGAACATGTAAAGACTGATGGAAAGACATCAAAACAATAACTGACAACACTTATAGAGTTGCAGCCTGAATAGGCTAAGCAGCACTTGCTTGGAAACAGAAAGGTGCAAAATAAGAGGTTATGTTACAGACTGAGGATTCAGTAGTAGAAATACTTGCGCATATTAAATTAGCTTAAAGTGGCTATGCCTTTAAAAAGATTTCCCTGTTAGATTAAATAGGGTGGTGGAACTGTTGTCATCCAGACAATCCCAGTGGGTAACTGACCACATTAAAAAGTAGTAAGCATGTGTAATTCTTTTATTAAAGGTTGGTAAGACAGGGGTTCGAGTCCCCTATGCTCCACAAAACAATCTTAGTATTAACTAAAAAAAAAGTATGTTTTATGTATTAATGTTTGAGTTCATGCTATTGGGAGTAATAGGTGGACTATTAGGTATATTCTATCCTTTGTACAGTAAAGTGTTTGTACCTATGGTTAAAAGTGGCAATAGGTTCTTACATTTTATAGCATATCCATTAGAATTCTGCATCTATTGTAGTACCTTTTGGATAACCATGCTCATTCTTATACTCTTCTTGACAAGCTGGGATTCACTTCCTAAGTGACAGGATATTGTAATAGGAATTATAGCAGCAGAAGGTGTAGCTCACCTAATAGTATGTATAAGTTGCAGGTTCTTAATACACAAACATCCTGACTTAGATAAGGATTACTTAAAACATTTACATGAATAACTAAAACAGTAAGATATGCAAAAGGATTTAGTTTTCTTCAAGAAGGAAGGTGAAGAAGGAGTAGCCTTAACTTCTACAAGTGCTAACCATATTGCTAATTTAGCTAAGGAGTATATTCAAGGTGTGGAGACACAACTGAATAATATATGCTTCTTTAATGTTGAGGTAGCATTGGTAGGCAGTGTTGGGGGTGCAAATACCATTCAGACAGGGGAATCATCCGAAGTTTTAGATAGCTTACAATCATTACTTGAGGGGGTAGCACAGGCTAAATCCCTTATAGCTTGGTTGAGAGAAGGCATCAAAGCTAAGGAGAATCTGATGAAGGGTTTGCAGACTATCAGCCTTGAGGATTGGTGTAGGGAAAATGGGACTATAAGACCTGAATCTCCTACCTATGGTCATGTATTAACTGAGGTAGAGTATTATGCTTCTCTCCCTATTAAAGAGAGAAACAGATACTATCAGTTAGAGACTGAAGCTGCTGTAATAGGCAAGTATATCCATCCTGACGGGCACTTGTCTGAGGCAAGAAAGGAGTTGAAAGATAAGATTTATCATCCTCATAAAGTGAATGGTAAAGGCAGAGATGCTCTTATCTATACTTATACTCCTACTACAAGCATAGCTTTAGTAGATAATGTATTCTATGAGCTTCAGAAGAAGCACAGAGAGATACAAGCTCAACTGAATGCTATGAAGTACAGCTGTGAGCAGGCTATCAATGAGTCCACTAACAAGGTGAACACAGAGTATATGGCTGCTTCACAGAAGTACCAAGCTGAACTCAAAGATGTATTAGGAGCCTTCAAGACATGGAAGGATGAGAAGTCTCAAGAGTACAGTAAGTTGAAGATTATAGTACCCAACTCCCTGTTGGGTATTTATAATACTATCAACTCTTTGGGCAAGTAAGTAAGGACTTGGGATATTAATCCCTAACCTTATTGAATACACATAGCAGGTATCTGTTCTTATTCATAGAATATACATAATTGCTAATGAAAAGTGATATATCTAATGCTCAGCCATTAGATAGTCTGTTATTCCAAAATAACCAACCCTATGAAGTCTGACTGATGGAGGGATGTTCTTGTTCTTGGTGGAGTAACAGGTTCTTGCTATTGATATTGGCTTTGTGTTGGTAGATACTTGTTATGTGTAACTTGTCTTTGTATCTTGGTGTAATTGGTAGCACACTGGCTGTTGGGCTGGAGGTTAGGTTCGAGTCCTAAGATACACCACATTTATTGTTTCACTTCTAAAAAAAAAAGATGGAAAAGAATGAAGAAAAGGTTCTGGAAAGAAATCTGGAACAGAAGCATTTTAAAAATGCTGCAAAAGCCATTAAAGGTGGCAAAGAGAGTGGTAGTTTAACCAATGTTGAACTTGTTGAAAACTTAGTAGAGAGCTACAAAGGTAAGACAGTGCAAGCACCTGTTGAGGTGATTGTAACAAGTGCAATATTCCTCAATGTGAGAGAATTGATGGGTACTATTGAAGCCTTGAAACATACTCTTCACATTAAAATGATAGAGGAGTTGAGAGAAAGAGCAGATAAGGGAGAAGCTATAGCAAGAGATGCAATGGCTGCTCTTATGCTTGCTGCAATTATGAAGAAAGAATCTGAAGAAGATTAATAAACATGAGTGAAATCAAGTTAAGTCTGAGTATTGAGCTTCGAGGAAGCACAATGTTCAGCAAGGAGGAGTGCCTTAAAACAACTCAAGAGACCATTACTGCAAAGAATGGTAGAAAGAGAACAGTAACAAAAGTAGTTGAGGATTGGGACAAGATGGAGAAGCACACTGTGAGAGTGACTGACACAAATAGCACCAATCCAGAGATTATCACTTTCCATACAAGGAAGTGCAAGCCAGCTACACAGTCCCTGAACATGAGCAAAGAGGCTTATGAGTATATGATTGACAAGGATTCTTGTCCTTCATGGTCTAAGCCTGGCAAGTGGGCTGCAATGAGTAAGAAGGAGAGACTTGAAGCTCATTTGCAGAGAACAGTAGAATACCTTGGGGGTACTTCGTACATTTACCAAGTGTTTGAGGACTAACTGGATATGTTCTCATAGTAAAGGACAAGGGTATTATCAATATCCTTGTCCTTCTTTTTTTTTACAACCTACTGAATAAGCAGGATAAAACTAAGAGATTATGGGATATGTTCCTAAATTTATACATTTTGACCATTTTATTGTCGTAGAATATCCATTTGGTGTTCATTGGAAGCATAGTTATATACAACAGAGTGCAGAAGCAATCTTCAATACATATAAAGAAGATATTGGGGAAGGTACGAGCATTACTTTTGTAGCAAGAGGCACATCAGGAGCCATGATTGCAGGTGCTATGCTTAATGAGTTACACAACATTAACCCAACTACTAAGACCTACATCCTGATTGTCAGGAAGGAAGAAGATACAAGTGCTCATTGTTCTTCATTAAGGGGAATTGATGAGGTTGGTACTACAAGGTTTATAGTTGTGGATGACTTTATAGCATCAGGTGAAACCATTGAAGCAGTTATACAAGCCTTAGATAGACAGCTTGGGGTGAGTTATCACCCATCTAATAAGTATGATATGCTTTGTGTAAGTAACTTTATTGATGCAAAGGCATTAAAGAAAGACTCATGTGATGATTACAGGAAATGGAAAGGAATTTGTTCAAGATTTGAGTATGTAGTATGTTGCCCTAAACCAGAGTAGTATGACACCATTTAATGTGTTACTCTTCATTATACTGTGTATTTGGATTATTGTAATGTATAATAAGTATTCTCCTAAGATTGATATAGTCACATCAAGGAATAAATACATTGTGCTATTATGGTATAACAAATGGTATTGGAGTGGGGAGTGTAAGAGAACTTACATAAAACTGTTTGAAGTATGATAGAATTTACCCTTAATAGGAATAGGAATGGAAAGAAATCAAGATGGGCTAAGAAGTATCCAAGAAAGAGAATATTAAAGAGAGGCAGTGAGAAAGCTGCTGGATGGTATTTTCATAATTGGTATGATGATGATTATCATTATTTCCACGGAGATTTGCATAAATTCCTGTTAAAGAATGTAGGCAGACCAGTAGATAAAGTATTTTCTGAGTTCTTGCAAAGATGCAGGAGAGGCACTGAAAAGTATAATCTCAGAGAATGGTTCTATGATATGTTTGAAGAAAAAGAGAACATAGATTATAGAGGAGGATTCTACTTATCTAATGGTATTATTAACTGCAAGAAGAAGAGCAAGAGACCTAAAGGTCCTTATGTTCCATCACCTCTTATATTATCACAATTCAATACTCAGAATTTTCCGAGTAAAAGAGGGTTGTATAATATATGTAAGAAGGCTGAGGAGACACATGAGAAGTGGCTTCTTGGTACATTCTACATCTCAACTGATTTATACAAATCAAGAAAGGCTACAGTCTATGTAGCAGCAAAGTCAGATTACAAGGCATCTTACTTTTATATGAGGATTGCCAAGATAAAGGAAATAGGCATAGGAGTCAGATTTTGGGTAAGTAAATCTCAGGATGGGAAACACCTAATTGACCCTTATTATACCACCTATTCTGAATACAAATGGTCAAATAACAAGGAGTTGCCTGACTATGTATTTCTGACTAAAGAAGGAGACTAAAGTCTCACTGACTAAGCAATATAAGTTTAACAAACAAAAGAAGTATGAAACAGAGAGTATTCAACATACTCATCTCCTTTGCAGTAGGAGTACTTGGAGCAATTCAAGTACATTCCTACTTGAAGGGAGATGAACCACCTGAAATAAAGGTGGTACACATAATTAATGAGGAGCAACCAGACTTCTTTAGTAAATCACCTCAAGAAGGCTTGATAGAAGCATTGGAATATTATAAGGTCAAACATCCTCAGATAGTCTATGCACAAGCTGTACTTGAAACTGGTCATTTTAAGTCAGACTTATGTCTGAATGGTAATAACCTATTTGGATTGTATAACAGCAAGAAGCACAGGTATTATACATTTGACCATTGGAAAGACTGCATCATAGCTTACAAAGAGATGATACAGTATAAGTACAAAGATGGTGATGATTATCTAAACTTTCTTAAAGAAATTGGATATGCTGAAGATTCTGAGTATATTTGTAAACTTAAGGAATTAATTAAAAATCCACCGTAATATGGAAGAAGAATGGAAAGATATTGCTAACTTTGAAGGATTATATCAAGTTAGTAATTTAGGTAGGGTAAAAAGCTTACCCAAAGTAGGCTCTGGAGGGCATAATGGGATTATTTTATCTCAGAGTAAAGATAAAGATGGGTATCTATTAGTATATCTATATGCTAACAGAAAGAAAGTTGCTTGTAAGGTGCATAGGTTGGTAGCTAAAGCTTTTATTCCCAATCCTAATAACTTTCCACAAGTGAATCATAAAGACGAAATTAAGGATAATAATTGCTTTACTAATCTGGAGTGGTGTAGTCCTTCCTATAATAACTCTTATGGGAAAGGAAACATTAATAGAGCCAATTCAAAAAGAGTTCCTATTCTACAGCTTGATATGGGTGATAATGTTATCAGAGAATGGAGTTCAGCAAGAGAAGTTGAATCTACTCTTGGATTTAATAATTCAAACATAACCAATTGTTGTAGAGGAAGGTATAAAAGTATGTATGGATATAAGTGGAAATATAAACAATGACAAGGAAAGAAGTGCAAGAATTAGCTCTATCAAAGATTGATAGGGCTAAATATCTCATTTTGGAACTCATTACAGGTATGGGTAAGACCAAAGTAGCAATAGACCTCATTAATCATATATGTGATAGGGTATTCAGGAATGATGAAAGCCCTACTACTATACTTATCCTTGTGGCAAAGACTGTGCATAAGCAGACTTGGAAGGATGAGATTGAGAAATGGGGAGGTATCAAGTCTGACTATATTACCATTGAATGCTATGAGTCACTAAAGAACTATGAGAACTCATACTTTGATGTAGTAGTGGCAGATGAGATGCAGCATTTATCAGAGGCAAGAATTAGTTTATTGGAGACTATCCATATCAATGAGTCTTTCATTGGACTGTCTGCAACTATTAAGAGAGACATGAGAGATTATTTCATCTACAACCATAAGGCTGAGGTCATTAAGTGTGGTCTCAAGGAAGCTGTAGAAGATGAAGTACTACCTGAGCCTACAGTATATCTACTGCCTTTGACTTTGGACACTACTAATTATACCTATAAGGTTAAGAAGTTTGGTCGTGATATAATCACTACTCAGAAAGGTTGCTATGATAGTATCTCTTCACTTATAGAGTGGTACAAGAATAAGTACTTTAACTCAAGAAATGAGAGGATAAAGAACTTATGGCTTTCAACAGCAGGCAAAAGGCTGAAGTGGTGTGCTGAACAGAAGGAAGCCCTTGTATTATCTCTTCTTGACAAGTTCAGGAATTACAAGACTTTGACTTTCTGTAGTAGTATTGAGCAGTCAGAGAGGTTAGGTAAATACAATATCACCTCGAAGAATAAGGCTTCAGTGAAGAACCTTGAAATGTTTAATCTTAACAAGATTAAGCATATTACTGCCTGTAATATACTCAATGAAGGTGTGAACTTGACTAATTGTAGGATAGGTATATTCTGCAACTTGAATAGTTCGGAGATTGTAGTAAAGCAAAGAGTTGGTAGAATACTTAGACACAAATCTCCTATTATCATCATACCTTATTTCAAGGATACAAGGGAAGAAGAACTTGTGCAGAAGATGATAGAGGAGTACTCTGAGGATTCTATTATAAGTGTTGATAGTATTAATGACATTAAGCTATGACAATTTGTTTAAGTAAAGAAGGATGTCAGAAGAACAACATTAGTCTTGCTGAGGCTCTCTTGATGCTTGCCATCCATAATAATGCTGACCTTGATACAGCTCAGAAGGAGCTGATTAAGAAGGGCTATATAACTGCTAATAGGGATGACTTATTCCAACAGATTGGATGGAGACTTACTAATAAAGGCACTGAGGTAATAGATTCTGTGATTGTAGATTCTGATAAGAAACAGGAACCTAATGACAGGTTAATTCAGTTGGCTACAAGGCTCAAAGAGATATTTCCTAAAGGTAAAAAAGATGGCACTAACTATTATTGGGCAGATGGAGTAGCTTTGATTGTACGAAGATTAAAGTTATTCTTTAAGAAGTATGGAAATACTTATACTGATGAGCAAATCATACAGGCAACCAGTAAGTATGTGGAAGGTTTCAATGGAAACTATGCATATATGAGGCTATTAAAATATTTCATATTCAAAGAGAAAGTTGGTGCTGCTGGTGAGGTTGAGGGAGACTCAGAATTGATTAGTTACATTGAGAATGCTGGTCAAGAAGAGAATTTAAGAAATGATTGGACTTCTACAATTAACTGATTATGAGTAGATTTAAGCAAGTAATGGGAAATCTGAGGTTAAGGAGGGAGAGAGTTCTTAATGGACTTTATAATTGTATTCCTTTCCCTTTTCCAAGGTTTAGAGCATGGGTCCCAGGCATTGAAACTGCTAAGTTCATAGTGGTGACTGCCAATCAAAAGGTAAAAGCTAGTTAATTCATTTATTCTATTGTAGAATTGGAAATTTTGTTTTATATTTGCAGTAACAAATATGAAATAATATGGAAAAGATTACAAGAGAATTATTAAAAGTATCTGGTATTTACTGTATAGAGAATAAGATTAATCACAAGTCTTATATAGGAAGTTCAAAGAATTTGTATCAAAGATTATTAAAACATTTTGCATTGTTGAGACATAATAGACATGAGAATGCTCATTTGCAGAATGCTTGGAACAAATATGGTGAAAGTTCATTTGAATGGTCTATAATTGAGACATGTGATACCTCTATATTAACTGAAAGAGAACAATATTGTATTGACTTATTTGGAGCAGAATATAACATTACAAAGAAAGTGGAGAGAAATATTCTGTCCAAGGAATCAAGAATAAAACAAGGAGAGACAAGAAGAAGATTGCATGAAGAGGGAAAGTTGAAGTGGAATTTTAACCCAGTCCCTATATATGTATATAACCTTGATGGGAACTTGCTTTTTGTCAACCCAAAGGGACTGAAAGATACTGCAAGTAAACTTGGTATAGCACCATCAAGTATCTGTAGGGTACTTAATGGTAAGTATCAACAGTGTAAGGGATATAGGTTCTCTTACAAGCTTGAAGAGTTAAGTCCTTTAGTTATTAATTCGGTTAAACAAAATACCAAATATGAGAATTATAAGCACTGCCGTGTAGTGGAGTAATCTATTATATTATAACACCTGAATATCCTCGGAGGCTAAGTCAAGGAATTGATATGCTAACTTGAGGAGGCATAGGCTATATAAGAAGTTGCGGAGCCTTATATAGATTCAGCCCCAGAGACTAAATGCAGGTGCATCCTATGAAGTACAAGTAGGATGAAGACATAGTCCAGACCACAAACAGTTAAAACTGGTAGTGAAAACTATAGTGGTAAGAGGTAAATCAAAGTTCTGTGATTACCTGTTTGTATATGAACCATTGTTCTTTATATTGGAGCATCCTGAGATGAGAGTTAAGGTTCTCTACTTTACTTTGGAGATGAGTCCGGAGGAAAAGTATAATGAGTTCTTGTGTCATCTATTGTTTAGATTGGATGGAATAGAGGTATCTCCCACTGAACTGAAAAGTACAGATAGAGACCATCCTATTGATGAGAAGATTCTTGAATTACTTGAATCTGATAAGTATCAGAGATATATCAAGGCATTTGAGGATATGGTTGAGTACATTGATGACCAAAGGAATCCTACAGGCATTAATAAGTATTGTAGGGATTATGCTTTGACTCATGGACATCTTAACTTTAAGAAAGGTAAGAGGAAAGACCCTATCACAGATGAAATCATTGATGCAGATGTGGTAGACAATGATAATCCCTATACCCCAGATGACCCAGAGGAAAGAAGGATAATCATCATAGATAATGCCTCGAATCTATCTCTTGAAAGTGGATTGAAGAAGATGGAGACCATTGATAAGATGAGTAAGTATGGTATTACTCTCAGAAATCAATTGAAGTTCATCTTTGTATTGATTCAGCATCAAGCACAGGCTCAAGAAGGTATTGAGAATCAGAAGCTGAATAAGCTTAAACCATCTTCTGATGGTCTTGCAGATTGTAAGACTACTACCAGAGATGCCAATATGGTTATAGGTCTTTATAGCCCATTCAAGTATGGGCTGAGAGAGTATGAAGGATATGATATAACCAAGTTCAGGAATCATATAAGGTTCATGGAAGTGATTGAAGATAGAGACTATGGAGCAAATGGTCAAATCTGTCCTTTATTCTTTGATGGTGCAGTGAGTACATTTTATGAACTCCCAAGACCTGATGATAGGGAAGCACTACAAAGGGTATATAACTATATGGAATCAAGGAAGAGCAAAACTGCTAAGACTTTCTTTAGTTATGGAATAAATAAAATGAATAAAGAGTTGCACAGGTGGAAAATATTTCATAAGTTTGCAGCCCTTTTCAAGTAAAGTAACATTATAAAACAGAAACAATGGCAAAGATTTTAGTTTTGGCTAATTATTTATGAATAGTGGAATTTATCAAATAGAGAATAAGGTTAATAGTAAGGTGTATATTGGCTCATCAAATAATATAAAGAGGAGATGGCAAAAACATAAGGCACTATTAAGGCATAACAAGCACCAAAACAGCCATTTACAGGCAGCTTGGAACAAGTATGGAGAAGATAATTTTATCTTTTCTATAATAGAGTTATGTAGCATAGATTCTTTGTTAGATAGGGAACAGTATTTTATAAATACAAGAAATCCAGAATATAACCAAACATTGGTAGCAGGAAAAGTGGAAATGACTGCTGATAGAAGAAGGAAGTTATCTTATTCTATTACTCAAGCATATAAAGATGGTAGAATGCAAAAGACTATTAAAACTATCTATCAGTATGATTTGGAGGGGAATTATATTAGAGAGTATGCTTCTCTCGGAGAAGCTTCAAATGCTTTGAATATTTCTATATCCAATCTTTCTTGTGCTGCGAATGGTAAATGTAATATAGCAGGGGGTTATGTTTGGAGATTCTATAAGGTTGATAAATTAGATGTATGGTTTAATAGAATGGGAAGACCTATAACTAAAGAACCGTATAGGAAGAAAACAAGGAATATAGTTGCTTATAGAGGCAATGAAATTCTTAAATTTTCTTCTACTAAGGAGGCTACTAAAGCTTTAGGCTGTACTAAGCATCAACTTTATAAGGCTTTAACTTTAGGAAGATTGCTATTTAAAACAATTAAGGTAAATTATGAGTAGGATTTTAGTTCTTGCAAAAAGTGGGTTCGGAAAGACCACTTCCTATTGTGGTAGGGAGAAGTTAGGTATCAAGGGGCTTGACCCAAAGGAAACTTATGTTATCCAGTGCATTGGCAGGGGTGTTCCTAACCCTAACTTCAAATTGATTGAAGGCAACATTGGAGTGGAGAATGTAGGTAAGCCTACACAGAAGCTTGTAAATGCAAATGCCCTTGCCACAGGAAACAGAGTACAGGTAGATAGTCTTACAGGACTTGACAGATTTGCAGCAGTTGCAGAGATTGTCAATATAATGAAGAAATCACCTTATAAGAATGTTCTTATAGATGATATGAACTATCTTGCTCAGGATTTCTATATGGCAAATGCCATGAAAGGTGGATGGGATACTCCTAAGCAGATTGGCTATGGTATGGGTCTCATCTTTGATTCTTTCAAGGGATTCCCTGAAGATAAGAATATCATCTGCTGTGCCCACTATGAGGAGTATAAGGATAAGAATGGTGACTCCATTTCCTATAAGTTCAAGACCACTGGAAAGATGGTTGATGACTATATTACTCCTGAGGGTAAGTTTGATATTATCCTCTTTGGCAAGGTAGGATATGATGCAGAAAACAAGAGACCTATCAAGCACTTTGTCAAGGAGTTTGATGGAGAATATCCTGCTAAAGACAGTCTTGGTGCATTGGATGACCTTCCTGATGAGATTCCTAATGATTTGTCTATAGTAGTAGACAAATTGAGGGAGATTTATGGATAGAAATGAGACTGTAAGAATATCAAGGTTAGCTGCCTTTGGTGGACTTACTGAAACTGATGTCAATATGATGTTGATGCAGTACTGCATAGGACAGGGCAAGCCTTACTATGAGACTGCCCTGTTTGTAACACATGTATTAAGAGATAGGCAATTAATGGCATATTGCTTTAACTTTGCATTAAGTTTCTACGAGAGAAAGTTCACAGTATATAAGCTATGGAGTGCTCCCAATCCATTAAATAACATGGGGCAAGAAAGGAAGTTATTACAAATCTTTTAATAGTAAGAAAATATGGTTGAGGAATGGAAAGATATAAAAGGATACGAAGGAATATACAAAATATCTAATTTAGGTAAGGTTGTGAGAATTAAAGGTTCTCAAGAGCATCCAATGAAGATATGGAACAATGGTAGATACATGGAGATTAGACTTAGTAAGGGTGGTAAATCTACTCATTTTACTTTGCATAGACTCCTTGCTGTGCATTTTATTCCTAATCCTAATAATCTTCCATTTGTAAATCATATAGATGAAAATAAATTAAACAATAGTATAAACAATCTTGAATGGTGTACTCAAGTTTATAATACTAATTATGGTGAAGGAATAAAGAGGAGAGTGCAGAGCAGGTTACTTAGTGGTGAAGGCAGGCATCCTATAATAGTTTTGGATGAACTGTCAGGTATAGAAACTACTTATCCAACAATTAGGGACTGTATAAAATCTCTTCATATAACTGCAAGAACCATATATAAGTACATAGACACGGGTATATCATACAAGAATAAAAAGTTCAATCATTATGAATAAGACATTAACAGTAAGACAGTTTGCAGGTGTAAAAAGAATTGCACAGAATGTTAATCCTTTGGTAGTGAAGAAGAATAAGATTGCTGCCAAGATTGATGAACTCAATGCAGAGTACAATGCTCTGACTGAGGAGATTGAGGGACATGAGATGGGTGTTAAGGCTTTGACAGGTGGTCTCACAAGTGAAGACTTGGTTGTCAAGAAGGTAGAAGATACTGGTAAGGTTGATAAGGATGGTAAGCCTGTAAAGGTTACTAAGTATGAGCCTAAGGCTGGTGTAGTAGTGTTCAATGAGGAGGCTAATGTATATGAGATTCATGTAGAGGAGCCTGCTATTGACAATGTTGCTCCTGAGACAGTAGATGATACTGAGAAGGCACCTGAGACAGAAGTAAAGGCTGGTGAAGAGGCTCCTTTTGACCCTACTAACCCCTTCAATGATGGCACAGAGGCTGGTGACAAACTGCCTTTTGAGGAGTAATTAAGGTGTAAGAAATAGAATCAGGAACAAGAAAAATCATTAGAAAAATGAAAAAGACAAATTTTGCATTTATGGCATTTGCATCAGGCAAGGAATCTACTGAGGGCAATGCAGTAAAGAGATATACAGGTGTAGCTCCTGTATTTGTTTTGGCTGTAAATCCTAACAAGGCAGAGTTAGAGAAACTCTATAATACCCAGCTTGAAAATGACCCTGAGTATCTGGGTGAAGTTGAGGTAGGTGAGGACAAGCACAAGGTACAGAATGTCAGACTTGACTTCATTGTTAAGACTGATGCTGAAAAGTGTGGTGGTATTGAGTTTACCACTAAGGTAGCTTTCTTCATTAGAAAGGAATACAGATACAATAGAGACCAGACTAAGGTACAGGTAATTGATAAGTATGGTAGAACTGCTTGGGTTACTGTAGAGCAGGCTAAGGCACATGAAATTCCTGTATATAAGAATGGTCCCGCCAATATTGATAAGGACTACAGACCTGCTTATCATGGTGAGGAAGAGCTTACTAACTTCATCAAGGCATACCTCAACATTCCTAATGTAATGAAGTATGTCAATAATACTTGGGTTATGGTAGACAAACCTGAGGATTGTGAAGCAAGACTTGAGAGCATTGCTGAGTACTTCAAGGGTAATTTCAAGGAGTTGAGAGATGTTATTGCATTGCAGCCTAATAACAAGGTTAAGGTATTGTTTGGTGTAAGAACCACTGATGATAACAAGCAGTATCAGGCTGTTTATAATCAGATGTTCTTGAAGAACAATATCACTGACTATAGTAAGTTGGATGCAGACTTGCAGGAAAGAAAGGCTGCTGGTGCATATTCTACTACTGAGTTCACTGTGGGTGACTTGAAGGAGTATGATGTAGAATCTACAGACCTCAGTAACTCTGGTGCAGCAGGTGATATGCCTTTCCCTGCTGGTGATACTGCTGGTGGTACACCTTGGGATTTTGGTAAGTAAGTAGTAATTTCTAAAAAAAAAAGCAATGGCAATCAGCAAAGGTAAATCTTCTGTGAGCCTTGATGATATTCTAAGTAAAGTGACAGAAGCAGACATTCTGTCATATTACTTAGGAGTCACGGAGGTTCCTTGTATTATAAATAGTCCTCTTAGACAGGACAGGAGGCCTTCTTTTGGTCTTTATTCTACTGATGGTAGAAGAATATTTTACACAGATTTATCCACGAGGGATAGAGGAGGTCTGTTTGACCTGCTTGGTCATATGTGGAACTGTGGTTATAAGGAAGTTCTAACAAGGGTTAATGAGGACATTTCAAAGTTCTGTGGTGGTGCCAATATTCATTCATATACTCCCTGTGCTGTAAGAAGTACAAGTAGTTACAACAAAGATACAGACTTGCAGTGCAAAGTCAGAGATTGGAGGAGTTATGATATTGAATACTGGGCATCCTATGGTATAACTTTAGAATGGCTCAAGTATGCAGAGGTTTATCCCATATCTCATAAGATTGTCATAAAGGATGGTCATAGATATGTGTTTGGAGCTGATAAGTATGCCTATGCTTATGTAGAACACAAGGAAGGTAAAGTTACTCTAAAGATATACCAGCCTTTTAATAAAGCTGGTTATAAGTGGAGTAACAAGCATGACAATTCTGTAGTAAGCCTATGGACTAAAGTACCTGAATATGGGAAACAGATTTGCATCTGTTCTTCACTGAAAGATGCTTTATGCCTATGGGCTAATACAGGTATTCCATCTCTTGCCATTCAAGGTGAGGGATATAGGATGAGTGATACTGCAATTAGTGAACTGAAAAGAAGATACAAACAAGTCTTCATTTGCTTGGATAATGATGAGCCAGGATTGAAAGATGCTCAGAAGTTAGCTGAAGAAACAGGTTTTACTAATGTAGTATTGCCACCCTTTAATGAAGGGAAAGATATTTCAGACTTGTATAAGGCTAAGGGCAAAGATGAGTTCCTTAGAATAATCAAGCCTTTATTCAACTCTTCAAGACAAGAGGACAATGACTGGGATGATTTGCCCTTTTGTATAGATTAAAGTTTCAATAAGTCCAATTTATAAAAAAAAAAGTGAAAACATGGAAGCAAGAAAAATTATAGTCGTACAGACTAAGAATCAGAAAAAGAGTGTTATCATGTCAGCAGCCATGACCCTTGCTGAGTTGAAGAGTGACCTGAGAGCCAATGGCATTGACTATGATGGTATGACCTTCTTTGAGGGCACATCAAAGGTTGAATTGAAGAATGATGCTTCAGTTCTGCCACATGATGTTCCTTATAAGGGTACTATCACAAATGAGTTGGTTTTCATGCTTACTAACACCAACAAGAAAATTAGAAGTGGTGCTGTTGCAATGAGTAGAGCTGAGGCATACAGTGCTATCAAATCTATGGGTTTGCAGGATGCTTGTGTAAAGAAGTTTGGCAAAAACTTCACTATGTGCAAGACTGCTGACCTTATTGCATTGATACAGAGCAATGGTGCTTCAAAGCCTGCTCCTGCTGCTCCTAAAGCTGAGGCTAAGGCTGAGACTAAGAAAGAGGAAAAGGTAGAAGCACCTGTAAACACTCCTGAAGTAAGTGCCCCTGTAGCACCTGCAAGTAATGGTGGTGAGTGTGTTGATACTGTAGCAAGAGCTGCTATCAGCAAGTTGGTGGAAATTCTTGAGGACAATGGCACAATTGAAGATTATGAGAAAGAGGAAGTGCTTGGTATTCTTGGAGGTGAAGTAGCTGTAGCTGCTGTACCATCTGAGGAATATAAGCCTAAGTCAGCTTCTCCTTACTCTGATGATGAGATTGATGATATGTTCGCAGGAATGGGTGTCAATTAACAAGGGTAAGTAACAGTAGGTAAGGAGGTTAGAAATGTCCCCTTACCTACTTTTTTTTTACAGTAATATGAGTGGAGAAACAATTAAATTAATTGAGGAGAAGATAGAAGAACTATATAACTCCTTGATGGACAGACCACTCCGAGTATTAAGCATATTCAATGATTTCTTTGGAGAGGACAAAGTTGATATGCAAGGATATTGGAGTTTGGACAAGTTCAAATCTTGGTTAAAGATAGAATCTTTGGCTACTTATATTCCTGATGGTAGTATTACAGGCATGAGCAGTAATGATTGGAGCATGTTCAAGACATTTGCTATTACTGATTTACCTGAAAACCAAGTAGAAAAGGTTGTAAATGTGCTTACAAATACTACAGTAAAGGAAAGAATTGGTAATGCTAAGTTCAATGGCATATTCATTCTTGTACATTTTCCTCATGTAAGGGTAACTAATGAGCATGACAGATTTGTGGATATTAACCATCTATGGGCTAAGGTGAGGGTAATGTATAATGGCACATTAAATGGTGGATTTACACTTAACAGGTCAGAATATACTATGCTTCATATTAGTAGTGGGTATATGCACAGCCATATTAGTAGCATTAATACAAGTAACTTTGCTAATTTCCAGAGTCCTTGTACAGGTAATGGTCCTATTAATGGTACTATCAGTACCCTTAATAGAGATTATGATGAGGATATGTGGAATATGTTTTGTCTTGAATTAAGTAAGTATGTAACTGTAGAATCCATTACTGGCATACCTTATAAATATTTGGAAAAGTTAGGTACTAATAACATGGAGATGGGTGTGGACAGGTTTGTTACATATCTATCACCAAACTACTATTGGGATGCTCTTAGTTCTGATAAGTTGAAGGAGTTTGTAAGAGGCTTTATCAATTCAAAGAAACTTAAATTCAATTATGTAAATGGCTCTTATTCTATTGGTATGTCACTTATTGAGTTTATTGTACTTATTAGCAATGAATTTATTAAGTGGTATAATGACCAGTTTAATAAAGAGGAGCTAACTGCCAAGTTTGCAGAATTGAAGAGGAAAGGTATCTTGAAAGAGTGTATCATAGATAATGGGAAGATTTACTATGATAGAGGTGGGAACAATGTAAATACCTATGCCCAATATATAGGCAAGAAGGTTTGCATATTCAAGGGAAGAGAGGTTACTATTGATATTACAGATATTGCTGAGGTAAGGAATGAGAATAAGAGTATAATTCTTAATACTCATACTGCACTATACATATTAGCAACAATACTTAAAGTGTTAAATTATAGATATGGAAGAAGTAAAGCAACCCACAAAAGTAATCAGCTTGGTACAGAAGTCAGGTACTTATAATTATAAGCTGATTATCCCAGCAGAAGTGGAGAGAAAGATAAGATTTGCCTGCCAAAAGGTGTGGAGTACTGAATGGTCAGGTACACTATTCTTTACACATGAAGGTTCATTTGAAAATAATGACCTTGTAATAAGATGTGTGGATATTTACATTATGGATATTGGTACTCAAGCCTATACAGAGTTTGATATGAATCCTGATGTGATAGCCTATATGTGTGAGAATCCTGAGTTACTTGATTGCCAAATGGGTCTTATACATTCCCATAACAATATGAGTACTTTCTTTAGTGGGACAGATACTGCTACTCTAAAGGAGGAAGGTAGGGATAGAAATAACTTTGTATCTCTCATTGTGAATAATGCAGGTACTTATACTGCTGCAATTACAAGGAGGGTTAAATCAAAGCAGGTCAAAGAATCTGTGTCTTATGAGTTCTTTGGTGATGGTGAAAAGCATGATACTAAGGAATATGTAAGTAGTGCAGATGAAATTGAATGGTTCTATCTTAAAATAGAGAAGGAAGGTGAGAATTATTCCTTTCCAGACATGGCAGCAAGGCTTGAGGAAATCAAACAAGCTAAAGCAGAAAGGGCAGAGAAAGCCAAGAAAGCTCAAACACCTGTATATCAAGGTGGCTATAAACCTGCTATTGCTAATTCCTATGGTACAAAGGCAGGTCCAGCAAATCTTGTCAAGAAGGAAGCTGATAAGCCTAAGGTAGTTCAGCCAACTCTCTTTGATAATGCAGATGACTTGCCATTTGAAGAGGGGTATGACATACCTTATGGTCATGTATCATTTGATAAGGTTACTTTGAAATCTCTTGTACTTCAATTGATTACAGGTAGTATTATCATTTCTAATGATAGTAAGATTGACATTACCAAATGGGTTAAGTCAATGCCTACACTGTATGAAAAGAGATTTGGTAAAGGCAAAGTTGGCATGGATAATTTCAAGATATGGGCAGAGACCTATACAGAGTATCTGACATGGTATATAACAGATGAGAAATTAGAAGAGCTTGGCTTTGATGAAACAGAAATTTGTGCTATTTGTGCCCATGATATGATAGAGGAGCTTACAAAACTTCCTGAAAATGATTATATCAAAGGGTATATTGATGCACTTCAGAAGTATTTAGTATTATGAGTGAAGAAGCAATAATTCAAGGTGGCAGCCCAATGACTGTCCAAGAAGCAACTGAGGCATATAACTCTCTTATGGAGAGCCTCAATGAAGATAATGTCCGTGAGTTCAGTGAAGTAGGATATGCTTCCACTGTTTCAATAAATGCACTTATCCTTGGCATCAGGGAGCATATTATCAGTCTTGGTAGTGTCATTGCCTTAGATGGAGTTCCTGACACTTATAAGATTGTGTATAACAATGTTAATGGTGAAGCAGGCAGCTTCTATGTCAATGAACATGTTAAGACAATGATTGAAGAAGCTTGGTCTGAAAGAACAGATGGCTCTGCTACAATAGAGGAAGAGGATACTGGGTTTGAGCTTTCAGAGGAAGAACAAGCTATCCTTGACCAAGCTGTAGAAGATGCACATCAGGAGATACCTACAAACTCTGCAACTTTGCTTGTGGATGAAGCTACAAGTAGGTTTAGTTCTGCCATTTGGTATGAGAACATTCAGAAGAAGACTGTCATTTTGGCAGGTGTAGGTGGTATTGGTAGTTATGTAGGCTTCTTATTGGCAAGGATGAAGCCAGCTTCCATGTTTATCTATGATAATGACATAGTGGAAACTGTCAATATGTCAGGTCAGTTATATGGTCAATCTGATTTAGGTAGACCCAAGGTATCTGCACTGGTTGGGATGATTAGGAATTATGCTGGCTATAGCAGTGTCTTTGCAATAAGTGAAAGATTCACTGATGAATCTGAAGCATCAGACATTATGATTTGTGGCTTTGATAACATGGCAGCAAGAAGACTTTTCTTTAATAAATGGGTAAATTATGTTCAATCCAAACCAGAGGAGGAGAGAAAGAATTGCCTGTTTATTGATGGTAGATTAGCAGCAGAAGAGTTTCAGGTATTGTGCATCAAGGGAGATGATAAGTACAACATCAGTAGGTACAATAATGAGTTCCTATTCTCTGATGCAGAAGCTGATGAAACTATCTGCTCCTATAAACAAACTACCTTCTGTGCAAATATGATTGCATCTTATATGGTTAATTTGTTTGTAAACTTCTGTGCTAATCAATGTGAGCCTCTCATTGATAGAGACCTGCCATTCCTTACCACATATAATGCAGAAACAATGTATCTTAAAACTGAAGTATAATGGAATTTAACCCAAGATTTGCATATAATGTAATGGGTGTTTTCAATAGCAGTGAGTCTGGTAATCCAGACCAGCTTAAAATGAATCTGTCTCTTGATAGTAACAATGTATTTAGAAGAAGCCTTATCATTGAAGTAAACAATGATGAGGTAGAGATACCTGTGATTGCAAGAGAACACTTTGAGAAGCTGGTTTCAGACAATATGGCTTATCCCGCAATTATGGGAATCAAGAGGATAATATTGCCATTATATGATAATGCACCAAGCCAAGAAAGAAGAACCTTTGATAGTATCATAGCTCAATTATTTACTAATGTAGGATATGGTGAAAGATTGCAGAAGATAACTACCAATAAGGGTGAAGTGTATTATGGTGGTAAAGGTATCATCCTTGATGAGAGCTACACTCCATTACTATTATGTACATTAACTGCAAGAAGTGTACATACTGAGGATAATGGTAATACTATGGTCTATTACAGACCTGTGTGCCATGTCAGTCCCAAAGTATTCTTAGAGTCTGATAAGTTGATTAATAAAGGTATCATCAAGAAATTGATTCCCTATTATACAAGTAGGGATATAAATTTCCCAAGAAACAATTACAGCTTCAGCAGTAATCCAGAGGACAGGAAAGTAAAGGTCATAGTAGATAATTTCAATAAGTTCTTTGTAGAACCTATTAAACCTACTCCATCTGCCTACTCTAATGATGCACTGAATGAATGCCTTATTGACAATATTGATGACATAATGATGTTGATATGACATTAGATGAATACTTTGGAGATTGGATGAAGGTAATTGATAGGACAGAGCTTAATAATGTAATGGCTAAGGTTGGACAGGAATATAGGAGGAAGCCTCTATGTCCTGCCCAATCTGATGTGTTCAGAGCATTTGAGCTTTGTCCTCTCAATGACTTGAAAGTAGTTATGTTAGGTCAAGACCCCTATCCACAAAAGGGAGTGGCAACTGGAGTATTATTCGGGAATAGAAAGGAAGTTGATGAGGATAACTTATCTCCTTCATTAAATGTTGTTAAAGAGGCAGCAATTAATTTTGAAGTTCCACATTATTGTATTACCTTTGACAACTCTCTTGAGAGTTGGTCTAAACAGGGAATACTAATGATAAACTCTGCACTCACTATAGAAATGAATAGGATAGGTTCCCATGTGATGTTGTGGAGACCTTTCATAGCTAAATTGCTAAAGAACTTGTCTGAATATAATACAGCTATAGTATATGTATTGTTTGGCAGACAAGCCCAAACCTTCAAACCTTATATTAATGATAGGTTCAATCATATTATAGAGATTGAACATCCTGCATACTTTGCGAGGAGTGGCACTAAGATGCTGCATCAGCTATTTATTGATATAAGTAATAAGGTAAAAGAGATTTATGGTGTACCTATAAAATGGTACGAAGAGTATTAATACTAAACAAAAAAAAATGGAAAAGATTTATTTGACAAATGGTAAGGAAGTACAGATTGGAGACACTCTGACTAAAGTATCTAAGGTAGTAGACCCTTTCTTTGGTGAGGGTACTGTAGTTCAGCACATTGTGGTAACTAAGGACACTCTCCCTAAGCTCCTTGAGGCTGGCATTGTTACTACTACCAAGCCTGCAAAGTCTGCTGTGGTTGAATCTAAGGTTCCTATGGAGCTGGAGTACTACATTCAGAAGATTGCAGAGAAACTTGGTTGGAAGATTGAGAAGGTCTATAACTATCTCAATAGTGTAGATACTATTCTTCCTGCTGCTGCATTCTCTATGGTACTTAGAGAAGTAGCCATTGAGTTGGACAAGAAGTATGAGGACCACATTGAGAAGAGTCCTGAGATTTATGTAATCTCTATGCTTGATGGTAGAATCACTAAGGCTAACAAAGCCCACATCAAGAACTATAGGAACTTTGCAGCATTCAGGTCTGTAAATGATGCTAAGATTGCTTGCAGAATTACAAGAGACATTCTTAAAGAAATGTTCAAAAGTGGCAAATAAGAAGATTAGGAATGCCACACAGAGCAGTTCTAAGGGTATAACATTCAAATCCCAGTTGGAGAAGAGTATATATAATACTCTTCTTCAACAAGGGTTTGAACCTCAATATGAGCCAACTACCTTTACTTTATGGGAAGGTTTTGAACCTATTACCCCATACTATGATAAGGAGACTGACAAGCAGAAAATCAAAAGATTATCAGACGGGACAAATACTTGTCCCTCAAAGATACTAATTCAGAAAACAGGTAAAATTGTTGGTATCAGATATACACCAGACTTTTATTTCAAATATAATGACCTCAATGTTTATATTGAAGCCAAAGGAATAGAGAATGATGTATTCTATATCAAGAAAAAGATGTTTATAAAATATCTTGATAACCTATACACTGAAAAAGGTGAAAAGTCTATCTATTTTGAGGTATATACCAAGAAACAACTCTTACAGGCAATAGAAATTATCAAGAGTTATGGACAATAGAGAACCAATAGACAGAATAAAGGCTTTGATTCCCTCATTGCCTGAGGGAGATGCAAAGCTTGCACATAAGTTCTTGAATAGTAGGGACTTTGAGTCTCTCCAACTCTTAGTTGATTCATCTCTTGTCAGAGTAAAGAAAGGTCTCAGTAAGGAAAATCCTAAAGAGGAGTATCTGAAAGCAGACCTTGGAGAAATGAGGAAATTGAAGTCAGAAATAGATACTTACTGTGAGGCTCTTGAGTTGCCAGAGCAGGAGGATGAGTATGAAGATTTCAGTAGTGAGGAATACAATCAAGATTATTATTAATGGAGAGGAAATCTTTAAGAAGTATATCTTGGGATGTGTCTGAAGAAACATATAGGGCAGACCCAGCATTAAGCTATTCAACCCTTGCAAGATATGAGAGAGAGGGATTCAATAACTTGGATAAATTATTTGACAGGTTAGAGACATCTTCTCTTACTTTTGGTAGTGCTGTAGACAGCATTATTACAGGTGGTCAAGAAGAGTTTGATGAAAGGTTTATGGTTGCTGAGTTTCCTTCTACTCCAGACTCTATTATAAAGATGGTAAAATCTTTGTTCAGTCAGTATGGAGATTCTTATAGGAGTCTTATCACAATTCCTGATGATGCAATCATTAAGGAGACTGAATATCAGAGTTATCAGATGAACTGGAAGCCTGAGACAAGAGCTAAGGTTATCAAGGAGAAAGGAGCTGACTACTATAACCTGTTATTTATAGCAGGCAGTAAGACTATACTTAATACTCAGACCTATCAAGATGTGTGCAATGCAGTAAGAGCATTGAAAGAGAGCAAATCCACTCAATTCTACTTTGCAGAGGATAATCCATTTGAACCAGACATTGAAAGATTCTATCAGTTAAAGTTCAAAGGAGAGTTCAATGGTGTAAAGTATAGAAACATGGCTGACTTAATCATAGTCAATCATAAGGAGAAGTGGGTAAAGCCAGTAGATTTGAAAACAAGTTCCCATACAGAGTGGGATTTCTATAAATCCTTTGTAGATTGGAGATATGATATTCAAGCCAGACTATATTGGGCTATTATAAGGCAGAATATGGATAAGGATGGGTACTTCAAAGACTTCAAGCTGCTTGACTATGATTTTATTGTAGTCAATAGGAGAATCCTTGTCCCATTGGTGTGGGCTTGTCCATTTACACAGGCAGTAGGTACATTGAAGTTTGGAAAGAATGCCCAAATAGAAATGAGAAGTCCTTTTGTGATAGGAGAAGAGCTTTCTTCCTATCTCACTTCCAGACCAAAGGTGCCTATGGGAATTAGTGAGACTGGTCCTAATGATTTAAGAGAATGGTTAAATACATTGTAATATGCAAGTAGTAAAAAGAGATGGCAGTATAGAGGAATTTAATGTTGATAAGATTATAAGTGCTGTAGAGAAAGCCTTTAAATCTTGCAACAAGAAAATGCCTCAGTATCTGTATGATATGCTGGGTGCTTTATTCGGCACTTTGGAAGGAGATACTATAGGTATTGAGGAGATACAGAATAAGGTTGAGGATGTTCTTATGAATGACAAACACTTTGATGTAGCAAAGAGTTATATCATTTATAGGGAACAGCATAAGCAGGCAAGATTCATTAGGGAAAGAATTGACTATATGAATGAGTATAGTCAATCTAATGAGAATGCAGCTACTTCATCAGAGACAGATGCCAATGCAAATGTAACTATGAAGAATGTTGCCAACCTTGAGGGTGAAGTGTATAAGACTACTAATAGGGTTATTCAGAGGCAAAGAATGAAAGACAAGCTGAATGAAATGTACCCTGAAGTAGCCAAGAAGTATGAAAAGGATTTGAACTCTCATGTCATTTATACACATGATGAAGCAACTACTCCTGTCTTGAAGCAGTATTGTATGGCTGTGAGTCTGTATCCTCTTATGATGGAAGGAGTTGGCAATATTGATGGTATCACTCCAACACCTCCTAATGACCTACAATCATTCAGTGGTCAAGTAACCAATCTTATCTTCTTGCTATCTTCTCAGTGTAAAGGTGCAGTGGCAGTAGGTGAATACTTTATTGCCCTCAACTATTACATTGTGCAGGAATTTGGTCCTAACTGGTATGAAAAGTTGGATGTAGTAACTACTACAGACCATTGTAGTAAGCAAAGAACTATAAGAGATGCCATATATAAAGCATTCAAACAATTCATTTATGGTGTAAACCAGCCTGCTGGTAATAGGTCATATCAAAGTCCATTTACTAATGTGTCTTATTATGACCACACTTACTTTGATTCACTGTTTGGAGAGTTCTATTATCCTGATGGTACTAAACCCCAGTGGGAAGCAATAGACTGTCTGCAAAGGCTGTTTATGAAGTTCTTCAATAAGCTGAGAACTAAGCAGATTCTTACATTCCCTGTGGAGACAATGGCTATGGTGTATGACCCAAAGACCAATGATATTATAGATAAGGACTATAAGGACTTTACTGCTGAAATGTATGCAGAGGGTCATAGTTTCTTCACCTATATATCTGACAGTGCTGACAGTCTTGCATCATGTTGTAGATTGAGGAATGAACTTGCAGAGAATACTTTCAATCCTACATCAGGTCTTACTGGTGTTATGACAGGTAGTTGTAATGTGATTACCTTGAATATCAATAGGATTGTGCAAGATTGTGCTAATAAACATGATTACTTCAGTGAGATACCTTTGGTGGAAAGGGCAGGATTAATATCAGTTAAGGGAAGATTTTATGATGTTTTGAAACAGGACTTGGTTAATATTCTTGAAAGAGCATATAAGTACCACATAGCCTTCAAAACCATGCTCTATGAACTTGAAGATAAGGGTATGTTTGCTGCTTCAAATGGTGGATATATCCATATCAGTAAGTTGTACAGCACTATTGGTATTAATGGCTTGAATGAGGCTGCAAGGTTCTTAGGTATGACTGTTGGTAACAATAAGGAATATATTGAGTTCCTGCAACTGGTTCTTGGTACTATCAAAGAGCAGAATAAGATACATTCTGTCCATGATGCCAATAGACCATTCTTATTCAATTCTGAGGTAGTTCCTGCTGAAGGGTTAGGAGGAAAGAATTATAATTGGGATAAGGAAGATGGATATTGGGTTCCTGAGGATGAGAATCTATACAATTCATACTTCTATGATGCACATGATGATACCTCAGTACTTGATAAGTTTATACTTCATGGAAGGCAGACTTATCAATATACTGATGGAGGCAGTGCAGCTCATATCAATCTTGAAGACCATTTGAGTAAGGAACAGTATCTCAAACTGATAGACTTTGCAATAGCTAATGGAACCAACTACTTCACATTTAATATTCCTAATAGTAAGTGTGATGACTGTGGCTACATTACTAAGCATCCTATCACTGAATGCCCAAAGTGCCATAGTAAGAATATCACTCAATATACAAGAGTGATTGGCTATCTCAGACCTATCAAATCATTTGGTAAAGACAGGCAGATTGAAGCAAGTCATAGAACTTATAGTGATGGAAGGAGTGAGATATGCTAAAGTATGTGGATGCAAAAGTAGTCTTTGCTGAAGTGCCAGATGAAGTAACTCTTGCTATCAACATATCTAATTGTCCATGTCAATGTAAGGGCTGTCATAGCTCTTACTTGGCACAGGATATTGGAAAACCTCTAAATAAATCATCCCTTAGTGAGCTTATTGAGGGTAACAAAGGAGTGTCCTGTGTGTCCTTTATGGGTGGAGATAATGATGCTATACACTTAGTAGCTTTGGCAAGTTGGGTAAAAACTCATACAAACTTAAAGGTTGCATGGTATAGTGGCAGACAGGAACTTGCTGGTATAGTAGCAAGACAGTTACAGTGGTTTGACTACATTAAACTTGGACCTTATAAGGAAGAGTTTGGTCCACTTAACAGTAGGACTACCAATCAAAGATTTTACAAGGTCAGTAGTAGAGAGTTGGTAGACATAACAAGTAAATTTTGGAAACATGAAACTGAAAATTAAAGTAAAAGTATTGACTGGGGGCTGTATGCCTGTAATTAGTGAGAATGGTGATTGGATAGATTTGAGGTCTGCCATAAATATCACCATCCCTGCACCACAGGCTGATGTCCTTAAAAGAAAAACTATTGAAGGAGAGAGAGTAGGTCATAGGGATGTAGAGATTCCTACCTATTATATTCCTCTTGGAGTTGCAATGCAACTACCACAAGGATTTGAAGCTATTATTGATTCAAGGAGTAGTGGTCCTAAAAAGTTAGGATTATTCATCCCAAGTGGTCAAGGTGTAGTGGATAACACATATAATGGCAATGATGACCAGTGGCACTATGTATGTTCTCCTATGAGAGAGACCACTATTGAAGCAGGTGATAGAATCTGTCAATTTAGGATACAGCTTAGTCAGAAAGCTACTATGTGGCAGAAGATTAAATGGCTGCTAAGTTCAGGTATTGAGCTTGTGGAAGTAGATGACTTGGGTGATAATAACAGAGGAGGATTTGGTACTTCTGGTATCAAGTAGTAACTAAAAAAAGCATGAAGCATGGTATTAGAAATAATTGGTATTATGCTTGCAGTAGTCATTCTATCTATTATCATTAATGGTGTAGAAGATTATTGCAAGCAGAGCAAAAGGGTAAATATGTCTTTCAAAGAGGCTATGGATTTGGTAGAGTTACCTGTGGTAACATTCCTTAATGGAGATAAGAAACTTAACTTCTTATTGGACACTGGGAGTAATATCTCTCAAATCAATAGCTCTATTCTTCCTCTTCTTGACTATAAGAAAGTAGAGGAAAAAAGCATGGGTATTATAGGTATTGGGGGTAATAAAGTGAATACTGAGTTCTGTGAAATGACAATCACATACAAGAGTCAAGAATTTACAGGTGAGTTCTGCATACATGACTTAGATGATGCCTTTGCTATTGTGAAAGAAGAATCTGGAGTTCAGATTCATGGTATTCTTGGTAGCTTGTTCTTTCAGAAATATAAATATGTATTTGACTTCCAAAGTCTTACAGCTTATTCTAAAAAGTAATGGAAGATATAATCAAATTAAAATCCAGATACAAAGAGGAAAATTATCTTAAAAAACTGACTAAATCTGATGGTTCAGAGTCAAAGACTTATGTGCTAAAGACTGATATTCCTACAGTGAGAATAGGTGAACTTAATAATGGGAGCAAATTCATTGACCCATCAGGAGGACCTATGATTATAGTAGGTTGTGAGCTTGAGGAAGCTAAGGCAGTTGTCAAATCTATAGACTTTGTTGAAGGATATGGTTGGACTATAACATTTGAGTAATGATATATTTTGTTACTGGTCAAAGAAATCTATTTGAATTTCCTGATGCCAAGTATAAATGTATCTCTGTAGAAGAGTCTCTGAAAATATTAGAGCCTCTACGCATTGTAAGTTTAGATACTGAAACTACAGGCACAGAGATATGGACTGGCAAATTGCTTCTTCTTCAGCTTGGTAATAAGGAGAATCAAGTAGTGATAGATTGTTTGACTATTGATGTCAATCAATATAAAGACTATCTTGAAAGTGACAGATTATTCATTATTCATAATGCAAAGTTTGATTTGAGGTGGCTATATAAGGAGTATATTGTAGTCAGAAATGTCTATGATACTTATTTAGCTGAGAAGATTCTATTTCTTGGATTCCCACTTGGCATTGTATCTTTGTCCTTGCAGGCTTGTTGTGATAGGTATTTACATATCTATCTTGACAAGACTGTCAGAGGACAGATACATGCAGGTATGACAGAAGAGGTTATAGTTTATGCAGCAAATGATGTTGTGTATCTTGAGGACATTATGAACTTGCAGCTTGTTACTATCAATGCAAGGGGTCAGAAAGTGGCACTTGATATTGAGAATGAGTTTGTAAGAGTCCTTGCATACATTGAATATTGTGGCATTAAACTTGACCCTGTTAAGTGGAAGGCTAAGATGGCTAAAGATGCAGAGAGGTTAAGGATTGCTGAGCAGAAACTTAATGATTGGGTAGTAGATTATGTAATGAAAAAGGATGACCCTTCCCTCATTGCAAGAAACTATGATACTCATAAGAAAGGCAAGCCAGCCAAACTTGCAGATAATGTGTATGTGGTAATACCACAACCTTCATTATTCTCTGAGTTTGATACTGGACCTCAATGTATTATTAATTGGAATAGTTCCAAGCAGGTAATCAGATTGTTTGAAGAACTTGGATTTGACCTATTGGTTAAAGACAAGAAAACAGGCAAGATGAAAAAGTCTGTGGAGTCTAAGTTTATAGAATTGCAGGCAAGTAAGAGTAGTATTGTTCCTTTATACTTGGAATATTCAGCAGCTTTCAAGGTAGTAACATCTTTTGGTCAAAACTTCCTTGATGCCATTAACCCTGTTACACAAAGAATCCACCCAACATTCAATCAAATGATGGATACTGGTAGATTGAGTTGTGGCTCAGGAGGAAAAGGTAAAGGAGGTAAGACTAAAGATGATGATATTGCAGAGGAGGAAGATGAAAGCAAGGACACTTCTACACAGGCAAATGATAAGAGTGTCAATGTTCAGCAGCTTCCAGCCACAGAAGAAACAAGAGCAGCATTTGTACCTGAAAAGGGACATTTGTTAGTAGATTGTGATTATGGAGATTTGCAAATGTGGATTATTTTACTTACCTTTGTAAGTAAAATAAATACATGATATGAGTAGATTTAGTAAAGAAGAAGTGAATAACATTATAAAGCTGTATAAAGAAGGGATGTCTCAAAAAGAAATTGCAAATTTATACAGCACCTATAATACTTCTATTAGAAGGATACTTATTAGGAATAATGTCAAAATTAGAGGAGAGGCAGCTTCTCAAGCTTATGTTAAGAAAAACCCATTCAAGAGGAATGATGAAAAATCAGATTACTTCTTAGGGCTATTATTGACAGATGGATGTATATCTAATAATAAAATATCCCTATCTCTTAAGGAAGGTGATGTTTACATTCTGGAGGAATTTGCTAAGTTCTGTAGCCCTAAGCTGCAAGTAACAAAGTACTATCATTCAGTACATAACAAGTTTCAATATTCTGTACATTTTAAGGATAGTAGGAGAATTGTTATTGGATATTTAGAGAAGTTGGGAAGATTTACTAATAAAAGCTATGAATGCAAGTTATATAAACCAGTAAACTATAATATCCTTAGAGGTATTATAGATGGTGATGGTAGCATTTATAGTACTAATAGAGGTAAGTCTCTTAGAGTAAGCATATGTAGTAAGTCCAAAGATTTTATAAACCAAATAGCTTACTTTTATCAAAAAGAAGGCTATGGTTATTTTATAAATCAAAGAAAAGATGGACTTTACTATATTCATGTGGATTCTAAAGAAGATTTATTAAGATTAGGATACAACTTATATCATGATGCCCATATTTTCCTCAAGAGGAAATATGAAAGATGGTCTCACTTTGCAGAAATGCAAAGACAAAATAACACCTTAAATTCAGGGAATGAGATGGCAATTTAACCCTGAGCAAAACCTATCCACCTTAATGGTAATTTTCAAAGTAGATAGGGATGTGCAGAGACTATAATAGGTGCACCTTAACAAGTGAAGTTGAAGGTGAAGGGATAGTCCACCCACCACTGGGTGCAAGAAGGTCATGTGTTCACTGAGTTGTCTAATGATAAGGAGTGGATTGCATTCTACAATGACCCTAACCAAAGAGATGGACACTCCTTTGTAGCCAAGATGTGTTTCCCTAAAGACCTTGATGGGGTTGCAGAGAAGGATGTCAAGAAGGTAAGAAAAGACCTTAGAGATTTGGCTAAGAAGGCAAGGTTCTGTTTCAATTATAATGGTCAGGCTCCCACAATGGCAACTAATTGTAATATTCCTGTGGACTTTGCAACTGAGATTTATAACAACTATTTCAAGAGATTTAATGGTATAGCAAGCTATTTCAAGGTACAAAAGAGAGACATGTGGAATAGAGGCTATATCCTAATCTCAAAGATAACTGGACTAAGGGCATATATCTATGACTATCCTATACTGAAAGGTATTGAAAGGAGAAAGAATGGTATGGAAGATTTCTGGGATATATACAAAGCTGCAAGAGACAGTGGCAGAGTAATATCTGAGATTCCACCATCTGTCATGCAAGAAATTGCAAAGAAGTTTGCCCAAGGTGTTCCTATTGAAGAAATAGCTGTTAGGTATTCATATAAGGTTAAAAAGGCAGGTAAGGTAGAAGAAAGATTCATTGATATTAACAGGGAGACTGTATATGTGTCAGTGATGAAACACTTATGGAAGAGAAAGAGTGCTTCTGATAATCAATCTTGCAATTATCCAAGTCAGGGGACAGCCGCAGCTATGACAAAAATAGCTGGAATCAGATATTTTAATCATTTGGTAAATGATAATTTGATATTCAAAGTATTGATACCTAATGATGTACACGATAAAATGCTTGTTGTGTATAAACTGTGTTAATTGCTGGGAACTCCTAAAGAAGTAAAATACTATACATTTGTATATGTGAAAATTTTTACTTATCTTTGTACATTAAATTATATGAACAATATGAGTACAAGAATGGACAATCAGCAGCTTCATCTAAATAATAGGCAAATTCAAGTTATTGTAAGTGGTAGATTTGGGGATGGGTATTTATATCCTGAAGGTGACAGGTCATATTATATGACTAACTGTAAATATAAAGAGTATCTCCAGTATAAAAAGGACTTATTGGGAGAGCTATGTGATACTACCAACATAAACAGTATTGAACATAATGGATTCTCAGGCACTAAGATTTACACTCTTAAAACTAAGAGAGATAAGTCAATTAGTTACTTGAGAGATTTAAGCCTTGAAGATTCATTAGAGTTAATGAATGACTTAGGACTGGCATTGTGGATATATGATGATGGTAGTTTGCATAAGAATAAGTTATTCTACAACATAAACACTCAAGGATTTCCAAAAGAAATTCAGGAAGAGCTATTTATACCTTTCTTTAATAGGTTCAATATTTACCCAAAACTTACAGTGGAGAGAAAAAGAGATGGGAGAGAGTTTTGGTATCTTAGAATTTCAAAGTATGAGGGTGCTTATGAAATCTCCAAGATATTGGAGAAGTATCCTATTGAATGTTATGCTTATAAGAGATGGAGTTCAGAGACTATCCAGAAATGGAGTAAGCTCCAAGAGGAGCTGAAAAGCACAGATATAGACAGAAGAACTTTAGCAGCAATGCTGAGAAAAGTGTCTATATAAGATATAGTCCGAACTCATAGGAAACTATGAGAGAGTAAGTGGATTCGACTTATTCGCAACATAAAATTGGAGTATCTGATAGAACCACCTGAGGAAATTGCAGAGCAGGAAGCTAAGAAGTTAAGTGAGTGTATGGAATATGCAGCAGCAATCTTCTGTAAGAAAGTAACTATCAAAGCTGTACCAGAAATTGCCCCTTGTTGGGTTCATTAATATGGAGACTTGGAAAATAATTGTCTTTGTAGTAATATTGGTATTACTAATGTTAGGTGCATGGTATGCAATAAAGCTGCAATGGAAAGAACTTGAAAAGAGAACCTATGTTTATCCTAAGACAGGTCATAAGTATATGCCACTCTACAGGTGCAGGATGAAGAATCCTGTATCTGGAGAATGGTTTAATGCTTTGATTTATCAAGGGATGAAGAATGGTGAGTTGTATGTCAGGGAGTACAAAGACTTCTTTGACAAGTTTGTGAAACTTTTAGACTGGGAAAATGGAACAAAAGAAAGTGGACAATGTTAATCATCCCCCACATTACACTTGGCTCAAGGATAAATGTGGAATTGAGGTGATTGATATAACAAGACACATGGATTTTTGCTTAGGCAATGCTATTAAGTATATACTTAGGGCAGGACATAAGCAGGATGCAAGCCTTACAGATAATCAGAAGGAAATTGAGGATTTGAAGAAGGCTATATGGTATATCAATGACAGGATAAAGCAATTAGGTGGTGAAGTATGACATTTGTAATTCATTTCAAAGATGGACATAGAGAAACCTATAATAATAGGTATGATGAGGATGTAGAGCATGAGAGAGATGCAGCTTGGGATGATGTCTATGCTACATTTCCTGATGCAGAGTACATTGAGTCTTTCTAAGTCCATCATAGGAGGGTAGAAAAATGAGTGGGATTAAAGTTAGTGTTAAAACAAAGGCTAAAGAGACTCTGAAACTATCTAACCATCTAAGGTCATATCTTTTTGAACAGGAGTATGGTGAATTAAGTAACTGTACTCCTGCTCAAAAGAAAACCCTTAGAGATGCTTTGTTAGTTTTGAACTCTGTGGTCAGCAAGAGTAAATAATATGACAGAGAAGCAACTGAGATGGCAGAAAAGGAATAGAATACTTTGGAGGTTAAAAGGTATGGCAGGCTTTCCCTTTGAGGAAGGAGTACTTACACCTCTTGAGAATGATAGACTGAATACTGCCTTTGGTATTATTAGAGGAGTAATCCAAGATTCAGTAGAGTCAAGTATTGAATTAGGATTTAATGCTAAAAAGAGGTGCCACTTTTGTGGGAAGCCTGTTGTGGAAGGTAGTGAGTACTGTAAAGAACATAAAGAATACATGGAGGAAAGACAATGCCAAAGATAATTTTATGCCGAGGTATTCAAGGTAGTGGTAAAACTACATGGGCTAAACAATGGGTACTTGAAGACCCTGAACATAGAGTAAGATTCAACAATGATGACATCAGAAATATGTTAGGTAAATATTGGGTTCCCAGTAGAGAAGACTTGGTAAAGGATTTGAAGAGTACTTTCCTATGGAGTTCCATGTCCTATGGTTTTGATATTGTTATTGATAATATGAATCTCAATCCCAAGGAATTAGAGTACTATAATAGAGTGCTTGATGATTGGAACAATCCTAAAGGAATAGTACCTGCTGTGGTTAGACCAAAGTACAGCCTTGAATTTAAGGACTTCTTTATACCTCTTCAAGACTGTATAGAGAGGGACTCAAAGAGACCTAATCCAATAGGAGAAGAGGTCATAAGAAAGACTTATGAGAAGTATAAAGACATTCTGAAAGTGTAGTATGAGACAATATACATCAAGAGAGTTCATAAAGATAGTAGAGTTCAATGGTTTCTATTATGACAGACATAATGGAGACCATGCTATCTATGTGAATGATAAGGGAAGGCATATCAGCATACCTAAGAATCTTGAATGTGTAATTGCTCATAGACTGATTAAAGAGAATAACTTGATAACAGACATTAAAAGAAAGAAAAAAAATGACTGAAAGTGGATATTATCCCCCGGGGGCAGAACATGACCCTAATGCACCCTGGAATCAGGCTGACAATCCTGAAAGGGAAATTGAGGTCACAGTAAGTGTCACCCTTAGTAAAACTGTAAAGATTAAGGTATCTGACTATGAGATTACTGACTCTGGAAAGGATGAAGATGGTGAATATTTTGAGGATATAGACTACTCAAACTGTGACCTTAAAGGTGCAGTTGAAGAGCAGATTGTATTGCCTCAGGATGCTTGGAAAAATCTTAGATGTACCTTAGAACATAGGGATAGGGTATTTAATGATTTAAGAGATTGGAATGTTGATGACTTTGAAGTTATAGAAGAATAATATGGCAACAGCAACTAAGATTCAATTAGTAGAATTTAACAAGGATGAGGCATTAAATGGTGCCTCCCTTGCATTCTCTTCTAATGGACAGTTGAGTGGAACAGTCAGTGATTATGTACTTAATTTTCAATTGAATGATATAGGTTCTGTCATGGAGAAATACTCTGGGCAAGTACAAAAAAAAATGTATTATTTCAATGATAATGGTGTATGTTCTGATGGTGATGAACTCCATAATCTGTTTATTGTAGATGCCAAGATTATTGCAACTCGAGGTACAGTAGCTGCCAGAGGAGATGCAGGTACAGAAGAGAATATTGATATAGATGTGTTACAGCCAAGAGAGTACTTTGCAATGTATGCTTTGCAAGGTATATTGGCTAAAGTGGAAAATCCTTTAACATTGGATGATGGGCAGGTTACTCTCATATCAAGTATGGCATTTAAGATTGCTCAAAGTATGATGAGTACAGCAGCAGATTATAGAGCAGCTACCCAATCAGAAGAAACTCCTCCTTCATCTGTAGATGTGGATATTAACAATGTTACATCCACTACTGACAAATTATTGTACAATATGAGTCAGTCTATAGCTGGAATGCAGGAGAGTTTGAAGGATATTAAAGACACTATGTCTGGTCAAGAAGGTGAAGTTCAGAAAGTAGAGTTAAGTGCAGTATCTGTATCAGAGGTGCCTGTAAGGGTTACTAATGCTTACTTGAATACTTATGTGGACAATATGCCTACTGTTCCTTCAGAACCTGTATCTATTACTGGTACAGTAAGTGTAGATAACTTTCCCTCAAGTGGGACAGAATCATAAGATATGATAGACAATTTTGAATTAATCAAGAGCCTCTTCTATTTCAATGAAGCAAATGATATGTTCTTTCATTTACAGATTGTTCAGAGAGCCAAAGACCATAAGGGTGAGAACAAGAAAGTGAAGGAAAGTGCAATCAAAACTTACTTTATTAGAAGTAGAGAGCATCTTGATAGAGTGAAAGAAGAAGTAGTGTTTCTCTGTGAACATTATGGTGCAAGAGCCTATATCAATGTGGCTGGAAAGGATTTCAAGAATCTGCAAGACCTATTACTTGCTAAGTTAGCAGAGTATAATCTGAATGGTACTGTAAGAGACCCAAGGAGAATACTCAATAGTGCAGCAGGGAAATTGAAGTCAAGAAATCCTAAATGGGTAGTTGATATAGATGATGTATCTATGATGAATGCTATTGCAGATAAACTCTTTGAGTTATATGTAGAGGCTTGGAAAAAGAAAGGTTCTGATATTTCAGTAGAGGCACTTAAAGAAGTAGGATATGACTACATTTATGCCCAAATACCTACTAAACAAGGTATTCATCTCATTGTGAGACCTTTTAATCTACAAGCCTTTCATAAGGCATTTCCTGATGTAGATATACACAAAAACTCAATGGGAACTGTTTTATACATTCCTAATAGTCTCAACCATAGATATGTTTGCAGTGAATGTGGTAGCCCCAATATTCAGGTACAGGTATGGGTAAATGCTAATACCAATGAGTATGTAGATGACATAACTGATAATGCTGAATGTTGGTGTGAGGATTGTGGTAAACATACTAAACTTAAAGAAGTATAATGAAAGTATTAAAGATTTATTCAAGAACTTGTGGACCCTGTAAAGTACTTGAGAGTAATCTCCAACTTGCAGGTATTCCACATGAAAGTATAGATGTTCAATCTGTACAGGGTGAAAATATAGCATCCAAGTATGAGATAAGAACAGTACCTACTCTTATCTTAGTAGATGATGAGGGAAATGTTGTAAAAAGACATAGTGGTCTGTTAGGTGTTCAAGAATTAAAAGAGTTCTGCAATGAAACTAATTAAGCCAAGTTTTGAAATATGGAATCAGCCTGCTGGTCTTGAAGGAGTTTATAAACAGATTGAGAGAGTAGGTAGAGTATGTTATAAGTCTGGGGACAAGATAACAGAAGATTCTGCTAAAGGATTTGTAGATAGAATGGTTAAATCTGGTCATGGTGCTATGTTAGAGCATGGTACTGTGTATTTGGATATACCTAATTCAGCAGGAGACTATAATTTAGTTCCTTTCTTTGCCTCAAATCCTTATTCCAGAGTAGTTATAAGACCTTTGGATGATATAGTACATAACTATATTACTACTAATTTCAGAGTAATAATAGAGAACTTTGCTGAGGAGTATATACCAGATATACTTCAATATTTATGTGAGCCTACAGAGTTCCATGCAAAGAGAATTACTGTACACTTTGTATGTGATAGAGGCATATCACATGAGTTTGTAAGGCATAAAATTATACTTTGTGTCGCCTAATGGTAACATTAGGGCAATAACCCAGTGAATTGCTGGAAAGCTAAAGTTAAAAACTTGCATAATTCAAAATTATTTTGTATCTTTGCATGAAATTAAATATGCTAAGATATGAGAAAACTTAATTGTAACCAAGGTGATAAATTTGGAGATTGGACTGTAGTAGATAATACTCCTATAAGTAAGGGAGGACATACTTATATTAGAGTCCAATGTAAGTGTGGTAAAATAGAAGAAAAGTGCTTGAGTGATTTAGTATCTGGTAGAACTAAATCCTGTAGAAGTTGTGGGGCAAGAAGTAGAGGATTAAATATTCAAGTTGGAGATAAATATAAGCATTGGGCTGTTATAGAAGGACCTATATATGATGGAGGTAACTTAAAATATAAAGCCCAATGTGATTGTGGAAATACAAGATTATTTCTTGCTAATGAGTTAATTAATCCTAATAAATGCTTCCAGTGCTCTAAATGTGCAGGAATAGCCAGAGGTATGCAGCTTTCTGTTGAAAATGGTAGAGTTGGAGACCTTACAGCTACTAAGTATGGTAAACTTAGGAAGTCTGCTATAGCAAGAAATATTGAGTTCTCTGTAACTATTGAGTATCTTTGGAATCTATTTATATCACAAAACCAAATATGTGCTATCACAGGGGATTATATCCCCTCAATAAGTAAAGCCTCTTTAGATAGAATAGACTCCTCAAGAGGTTATATAGAGGGGAATGTTCAATGGGTGACTTATCAAGCTAATGTAAGTAAGCACACTATGACTATGGAACAATTATATGAATTTTGTAATAAAGTTATAAACCATGCTAATCAGCAGCCAAGCCAACCTTTAACAAAGTTGGAAGGTTCAGAGACTAACAGTTGAAACTATATGTGGTAAGAGGTAGTTGTATGCAAACTACATTAATAGGTAGACCTACTACTATGTTGGAAGAGGATTAGCTATCACAGGAGTTCGAGTCTCCTATACTGCACATAGAATATAATACTGACATGAGTGCTGGGCATCCTGTAAAGGATGATGATATAGTCCGATACTCCTTAGAAATGAGGAGAGTTAAGGATAAAGAGCCTTAATATAACAATTTGAGAGTATTCTCATTTGCTCAGGAAAGCACAAGATATTGTAACTATAGTAAGGATAAGTTTGGTAATGAAATTACCTTCATTATTCCTTGTTGGTTAGATATACCAGAGGGAAAGGCATATTGGCATGATGGAATAAACTATAGAGTTGGAGTTACAGAGGAAAATATATTTGGAGAATCTGTAAACCCTAAAGCTTGGTTTAATAAAGAAAGCAATTGTGTAGAGGTACATGATTATATTCAAGCTTTAGATAATGCCGAAAAGGCATATCTCAGGTTAATGAGTGCTTGGGAAAACAGAGTTACTGATAGGAGATATGTTACAGGATTCAAAGGAAATCCTTGGACTCCACAGCAAGCAAGAGCAGTATTACCTAATGCCTTAAAGACAGAATTGGTTATGACTGGATTTGCATCTGATTGGAATCACTTCTTTGACCTAAGAGCAAGAGGTACCACAGGTGCTCCACATCCTCAGGCTAAGGAATTAGCAGAACCTTTAATGAAGGAATTTATTGCAAGGAAGTATATTAATAACTAAAAAAAGTATGGCTTTTGGTACGAAGAAATCAGTTGTAGCTACACCTTCTTTCAGTGAAAGAATGGCAAGCATTAAGTCTATGTTTAAGACTGCACATGAGAATGCAAGTAATCTCCATGCAGAAATGGAGTCAGAGATTGCAAAGAAGGAATCTCAAATTGCTGCATTGCAGGAAGACATCAAAACTATTGGTGTTACTAAGCAAGAGGCTGAAACATTTATGTCTAATATAGAAAAGCTTATTTGATATGATTGAGCAAATAAATCAGTTAAAGCAAGGTTCCATTATTAGTGAGAGTTCTCACTATATTGTGAGCAGAGTATCAGGCTCTAATGCTTGACTTACTCATTTTGAGAGTGGTGAAGAGGTTCAGATTGGTATGAGCTATTTGAAGAACTATACTAATTCTGCTGACCTGTTTGAGACTACAGTAAAAGTAACTAAGGAAGATAAGAAGGATGGTACTCTTGGTATTAGGAGTATCTTTGAAAAGATACACTCTGGTCAAGTATTTACTGTATGCTTCAAGAAGCAGGATAAGCCTAAGAGTAAGAGGAAGTTACAGGAAGAGATTGATGCTATTGTAGAGCAGTTCTCAAATAGTATTGACACAGTTAAGAACAATAAGAAAGGTGTTGCAAATGCAGCAAAGAATCTTATTACTGAGCTGGTTAATAACCCTGTACTTCCTTATGAAGAAGGTGAAGATAGAGTTCTTAGAGGCTATAAGATTCAATTTGAATCAAGAGATGGCAGATATGATTGTGTAGATATGGATATTACTAAGACTGATAAAGAGTCAGGTATTAGACCAGTCAATATCAACACTATCAAGTGGCTTATATTCAATGGTGTCAAGTACATTGTTGAGTAATCTTATAAGGAGGAGTAAGTTAATCACTTATTCCTCCTTAACTTTTTCCCATAATACCTTGTGTATTACAATTAAATTCCTTACCTTTGCACAAATAATACTTTTAATTATATGAGTTGTTTAATTATAACACCAGAAATTAGAGAATTAGCTAAGAAGTTTCCTAATGAAACAGAGCAATCAATACTTAACTTGGTTGGATTGTGGCAGGAAAAGAATAATAAGTCTATTGAGGATATTCCATTAGGTAGTGAACTCAATGATTTTATTAAGGAGCTGAGAAGTAGTGAGGCTACTGAACAGCTTGATGAAGCACTTAGCAGTTCTTTTAATACTCCAAGGATTACTTCTGTTGAGGAGCAGCAAAAGGTGGACCTACTCTTTGACCCAAGAACAAGAAGAGATAGAGTGACACTTATTGCAAGATTCTTCAGCAATGAAGTTGATAATGCCTTGCAGGAAATGACTGATTCTTTGAAGAGAAGAATTGATGATGCCAGTGGTGTAGAGAAAGAAGAACTGCAAGCTGAACTTAACAGCTTGGATAGATTCTCTGCTATAAAGAAATATACTCCTGCTGGTATATTCAAAAGAGTGGCTAACATCTTCAATTCTTATGTACAGGATACAGAGGAGGGCAGAATACAGCAAGAACTTAATGCAATCAATTCTATGAAAGGTGCAGACAAGTTCTCTGATGAGCAGAAATTAGAGGCTGCTAAGAAGAAAGCTGCCTATAAGAATCAGGAATATAAGAAGATAGTTGATGACCCTTATGTCTACAAGGCTCTTGCTGAGGAAGCAAGTACTTTGCTTGTAATGACTGAGGGTATTAGGATAGACCCCAACTACATTGCACCTGCTGATGCAAACCTCAATGATGATGACCCTGATGGTAACAGTGAGGTAGATAATGAAGCAGAGGATTGGAGACAAGAAGAGGCTTATAAGGATGGATGGATGACTAATTTCAGACAGGTAAGTTCACATGAATCTCTGTCACAAGCTGTAAGAAAAGTAATCAGACAAGTACCTAAACTTGACTATAGAGGCAAGTATGAAAAGGATGATTTAGGTTTCACAAGATACCTTGATGCTGACTATGTTCATGCTACTTTCATTGACAAGTTAAGGAACATGATTAACTCTGATGATATGCTTCCTTTGATGCAGGATTTACAAAGAATCAAGCCTTGGGTTAAGCAAGTAACCAAGTTACTTCAAGGTGATGAGACTTTATTCTCTCAATTCTACCAAGACTTCAGAAAGGACTTTATGCCTTACTGGATTCAAAAGAAGAAGATGATGCCTGATGGTACTTTCAAGATGGAAACTATTGCCACCAATAAGCCTGAAGGTGTGTACTATCTGCTTGATGCTTGGAGAGATAACTATGAGAATGGAGTACAGCTTGATGATGATAGTGTATATGAGAAGAATGGGGAAATAAACAAGGATAATGCAGCTAAAGGTTTACAATGGACTGAGACATTGAACAATATGTTCCAGAACCTTGATACAGAATCCAGACTTCAACTCTTGGAGAGAGAAGATGTATGGAATACCATAATGAAGTTACTTCATATGTTAGGTATTGATGCTAATCCTTCTGTATTGAAAACTGCATTAACTGATATAAAGACAGCTCCAGGTATCACATTTACTGACCCAATTATGCTTCTTTTACCACAATTGAATGTCATATTCAGTGGTATTAAGAAGGGTGAAGTCAAGTCTGAGACAAGGGAGGATGGTACTGAGAAGAGAGGAGACCTTATCAATACTTTTGGCTCTGCTTACAATATGATTGCAAGTATGATGGCAGAAGTTACTGAGGATGCTATTGAAAGTAGTGTCAGAGAGAATGATAAGTCTTACTATTCTCATGTTACTCCTAACTACTTAGGTAAACTTATTAAGAATCTCAAGAATGTTATGAATGACAAGGAGAGATTTGAACAGTTTATGCAGACTGAGTTCAAGGACTATGAGTGGTTCTTTAAGGATGGTCATTGGAGAAATGACTGGCTAAGACAGCTTGCAGAGTCTGATGAACTGAGAAGAGGTCTTAACCATAAAGTAGTGTTGAACTCTGATAAAGTAGACTATACTAATTGGGATGACTTGGATTATACTTTAGCCCTTCTTACAGAGTATTGGGGAGACCCTGATTCTGCAAAGTCAAGTATAAAGTATGCTTGGTATCATGTTCCTATTCTTTCAGATAGTCCTTCTGCTGAGTTTATCAGATTCAGAAAGTACACAACAGGTGATGTGCTTGATGAGAATGGTAAGAAGAGAACCTATGATGATGTTATCCTTGACAAGTTAGTAGACTTAGTTAATCAAGAGTATGACAGAATTATGCTGGTTAGAGAAAGAGATGAGGCTTATCAGAGTGGAGATAAGAGTGTAGAGCCTATTGCTAACTATGATATTGTCAGAAAGAAAGATGGTAGTATAAAGAGTATGGGAGGTGCAGAATTTAAGTTCCTTCCTGCACTTAACAACCTCAGATATGACAATGGAGAGACATTCATTGATAGGCTAAGCAGACTTAAATCCAAAGGTACTGGTGCTGAATTAAGAAACTTCTTGAGAACTACTCTTAATGACATGATGGAGGATGGTTTTGAACAGACCTACAGAGATTGGATGAGGGTGGGACTTCTGGATGAGCTTCCTAATGGTAAGTACAAGTATCTTCCTTTTGAAGGTCAGTCCAAGCAGAATGCAATAACTGCAAAAGCACTTATTAAGGCTAAAGATGCCTTAGGTTCATTGTGGAATACCAATATGGAACTAATGCTTAGAGCCTATAACAATAATAGTGCTTTTGATAGTAGAGAAGCTAATAGTCTGATGGAGCAGATTAAGAATCTGCTGACAGATAAGGCAACAAGAGGTGAGATGGAATTGAAAGATGCCCAGTCAATCTCAAGAAGTCTGTTTGTTAAGAACAATGCTAAGGATGCACTTAGGGAATATTATTGGAATAGCAAGTTAGCTACTTCACAAATTATCCAACTTACTACCACTGACCTTGCTTTCTATAAGAACCTTGAGGACTTTCAGAAGAGATATAAGGAGGTTCATGCTCCTGCTCTTAGATTGAATACTAAGGCTACTTACAAAGGTGAGAGAATTGGTAGGGATTGGGAAAGAACCATCTACTTGAAGGATGATGAGATAGTATCTTCTGTACTTGAGGACATTAAGACTGTCCTTGATGAAAGGGTCAGAAGAAATGAAATGACCAAGATAGACAGAGATAACATTATCAGCAAGTTTAGAAATGTGAATGTGGCAGATGCTCAGGCATATAGAAGTTTGAGTTCTTATAGGGCAATACTTGGTATGTCAGGTCAGTGGACAGATGATATGGAGCAAGCATATAACAACTTCAAGAATGGAGATTGGAATATCAAGGACTTCAATATCATTTGGCAGACTAAGAAGCCTTATGTTTATACACAAGTCAATAATAACAGTGGCATTGAAGGTCATACTGGAATTAAGACTCCTGTACAACATAAGAACTCAGAGTTCCTATTACTTGCTATGCACGAACTAATTGCTGGTCCTTTGGGAAGGTCAGGTAAGTTGAAAGCCATAAATAAGTTTATGGAGGATAATCAGATTGATGTAGTTCAGTTTGAATCTACCACTAAAGTTGGGAAACAGGGTGTAATAGATTTGAATGATGTAAATACTGAAGCTGATGTAATCCAAAGACTTAAAGATACTACAGGTATTGGGTTTGGTAATGAGAATCCTAATGTAGTACATAAGGTATCTTATGAAGATTATGGTATTCAGACTGCAACTCCTGAACATGCTATAGATGCTGTCCAGTTGGTAGGTACTCAGATTAGAAAGCTAATTACTGCTGACATCTCTGATGACACAATCATTGAAGTTAATGGTAAGAAGATGACTAAGAAAGAGTGGCTTGACCTGTATAATGCCATCAATACTGAGAATATCCTACAAGCATTTGCTGATGTAGATAAAATATTCAAAGACCCAAAGAAGGTAGAAGAAATCTTACTTGAAGAGATAAGAGGTAATCAAAGGTATGGTATGGATATGATGAGGGCTTGTACTCTTGATGAGAACAATAACTTCAATATCCCTTTCTTTGACCCTGTACAATCTCAAAGGGTACAGACACTTCTCAATAGTGTAATCAAGAGTAGAATCACTAAACAGAAGATTAGAGGTGGAGCTTTAATTCAGGTATCTGATTATGGCTTAACTGATGAACTTCATGTAGTATTTGAAGGTGAAGGTGCTAACAAGAGGATTAAGTATCTTGAGTGCTATATGCCTGCATATAGTAGAGAGTTCTATGAGCCTCTTATGGACCCAAATACTCACCAGCTTGATGTAACTAAACTTCCAGAGGATTTAAGAAAGTTGATTGGATATAGAGTTTAATCGAAAGATTGGGACTCACTTTAGCAGTAATGCTAATGGATAATAAATTGGGTGAATTGCTGGAACATCCTGTTAGATTATTGATACAAAATTTGCATAATTCAAATATTTATAGTATCTTTGCACATATAAATCTGCACAAGAACACTATATGGAAGAAGAACTATTTAATATTAAGAGTAGATTTGGAGAATATCCAAGCTACAAAGTAACTAAAAGTGGCAAGGTATATAGTTATAGACAGGGTAATGTGTTAAAACCTTTATCTATGATACTTGATAGTAGTGGCTATCCTATAGTAAAACTATATGATGACACTAATAAGAAAAGAACTATTGCAGTACATAGAATAATAGCTGATACTTTCATTCCAAATCCAAATAATTTGGAATGTATAAACCACAAAGATGAGAATAAGACTAATAATTCTGTAGAGAACTTAGAATGGTGTACCAAGGCTTACAATAACTGTTATGGAAACAAAGCAGTTAAAATAGGATTAAAGCTTAGGGAATCCAATCCTAATAAGAGGCAAGTTAATCAAATAGATGATGATGGTAATATTATAAATACTTATCAATCTATTAGAGAAGCTGCCAGACAATTAGGAAACATCAAAAAGGATTCTAACATAATTAGTGGTATTCAGACTCATCAGAAGAGATATGGTTACTATTGGGAATATGCAAGTGTGTGACAATTCAATAAGTAGGGACAATCAGCAGCCAAGTTATAACTTAAATGGTTATAAAAGGTTCAGAGACTAGGTATTGAAACTATGAAGATAGAATATAATATACCCACGAGTGCCCAACACCTATTATAGGTGAAGATATAGTCCGTGCTTTGTGGAAACATAAAGAATTACAGAATAAACATCTGTAAGATAACACAACAACCAACGGAGGATAAATATTCAATGGCTCCTCTGTATATCAAGGGATTCTTACCTCAACAGAATGGTTCTGCAATCATGCTTCCTGCTGAGATTACTACTCTATCAGGTTCTGACTTTGATGTGGATAAGATGTATATCATGTTGCCAGAGTTTAGAATACTGGATAGGTATAGAATCAAGGATGCTTGGGATGACTTCTATACTGACCCAGCTAATACTGACATTGTAGAAGAGATTGATAGGAACATAGGAATTGCTTTTGAAGACTATCAAAGAAAACACCCTGAGGATGAGCTTGATATAGATGATTATATTGAGTTTGTTCAAGACCAAGGTGTCAGAAAGTACCAGTTCTCTGAAACTGCAAGGGACAGATTCAAGGAGTGGTTCAAGTCAAGAAGAAAGCAATACTCTCAGGGTAAAGGTAAGATTGTAAAGGTAAAGTATGACTTCAATAAATCTCCACAGGAGAATAGTCTTGAGGCAAGAAATAACTTGCTGATAGATATGATGTATGGAGTTCTGACTAATGCAGATACAGCTTCAAAGATTCTTAACCCAGGTGGTTTTGATTATCAGAAGAAGTCTGCAAGAATAATGACTATTCTCAATGATTCTTATGAGAGTGACTTGGCTCAAGCATTAAAGGATATGGGTATAGAACTTAATAAGACTGTACAGAAAGGTGGAAAGTCTTATCCTAAGTCTATTGCTTCATACCTATTTGACTTAGACCTTGATACTCTTGACAAGTTGGCAGAGAAAACAAAGGTCAAAATGGACCCATTATCACCAAGAACTCAAGTAATGTTGCATCAACAGAACATGACTGGTGCTAAGTTGATTGGTATTTATGCCAACCATAATGCAAACCATGCTTTGATGCAACATACTCAGTTGGCTTTGGATGAAGAAAATGGCTCATTTGTATTGAATGGAAAGAGACTTACATCTTTACATGATATTATGAATGGTGACAAGGAATTTATCTCAAAGAATAATGCTGGATTCTTGGCTGCTTCTGTGGATAATGTTAAAGACCCTGTGCTTGCAGCACTTAATCAGAATACTTTCACTGCTGATGCTTCTATGCTTCTTTCAAGGTTAGGTTATAATCCTATTGAGATAGGTCTGCTAATGATGCAGCCTATAGTTCAAGAGATTACTCAGACCTATTTTAGAGAGAGTAGAGAAGGTAAAGGTAAAGATACCATCATTGATGAAGTATTGGATAAGTATAAGGAGAAGGCTGCTCTTAATAATGACTTGACTTATGATAACTACAAGAATAATAGCTTCTACATTGAAGAGCTTGCAGATAATATAATGCTTGCTAAGGAAGCTGTTACTGACAGGTCTCAGACTTCTGATTTCAGAAAGATTGAGTTCTATCAGAAACAAGTTGCAGTTGGATATTTGTTCAAGAGAATTATGAACTCTGCTGATGCTTTGGGACAGTTAGTACAGGCTACAAGGTCTGATACTCAAGGAGGTGCTGCTGGTCCTACTATTGCAGATACAGAGTTAAAGATGCAGAAAGTGAAAGACCTGCTGGACCAAATAGAGAATAATGACAAGTTCCCATTGAAGAATGCCAATGTAATACTTGATGGTCTGCTATCAGACAATCCTGACACTGACACTCTAAGAGAAAGACTATTGTCAGCTCCTCTTCCTTTCTTACAGGCTTTCTATACTCTTGGCTTACAGAAAACAGAAGAAATGTTAGGGTCTTACTTCCCTCAATATACTGAATCATTCAGAGCTGTAATTGATAACCTTAGAGACATGACAAAGACTGGTAAGTTAAATGTAAAGACTATGAATAGTATTTATAATGACTTGCTTGCCTATATTATGTCAAAGAATGGATTCTTTGGTTCTGAATTGATTGTAAACCCAGACTCTGAAGTAGGTGATATTATTGTAACTTCCTCTGATAAGAGAAAGGATTTTATCAATAACTTCCCTGAGTACTTCAAGAGAGTGGTTACAGATAATGAGGATATAGCTGACCTTGAATTTATTAAGAGGCTCAGGGTAATTAGGGCAAATGACAGTAATCCTGTAGACACAGTAGTGTTTAAGAATGTAGGTCAGTTAAGCCCTACTTTGAGAGAAAGATATATGAGGGATTGGGCATCTCTATTATATATGAGTAACCCAGAAGCTCAAAAACTTGCTCTTAATCTATTCAGGTACAGTTATTACAGAAATGGCTTTGCATTTGGACCTTCAACCTTCATCCATTTGGCACCTGTGGCAGTGAGAAATGCTATTCCAGAGTACATAAGTACATTGAGAACTCTCTTGTCATCAAGTGATGATTATAGTCAATTTGTAGACCAATATGTCTATAACCACTTGGATAATAGAAAGTTGGTTCCTGAAATCCCTGATACAGCCTCTGTCCAGTTCATAGGAGAAGACAATGAAGTTAAAGATGAGGTTACATTTGTAATTGATGATAATGCTACCTTTGGAGATAAGAAGGTTATCAAGAAAAGGATAGATACTCCTGATGGTCCTGCTTATGACTTCTTTAAGTATATAGGCAAGAGAATTAGAGGAAGTTATGTCTATTATAAGCTGGCTTCATTAGGCACTGAACAAACTAATGTTGCAACCTATGAAAGGATTGAGCCATTAGGTTTCAGAAACAGCTTCATTGAATATGAATATGGCAAGGATGTAGAGGAGATGGAAACTGTAATTGATAAGAATAGGAAAGATTATGACCCTTATGCAGATACATTGTCAAGATTTGACCTTGGAGATGCTGAGATTGATTATGATTCTATGCCTGATTATCAAGATATGCCTCAAGAGTATTGGGATTCTATTCCACAAGTAGATACTGATGCTTTCCAACAGGTATATGGTACTCCTCTTGATACTTCAGCTCCTAAGGCTGATGATATAACAGCTATTCAGCCTAACACAGAGTATAAGGATGAGAATAGTGATAGTATTTGTGGTGCTCCAACATTATATAGTTTATAAGATATGGCAAGAAGTTGTGCAATTATTCCAAAGGTAAAGAATAGAAATGGTCAAGTAGTGGACAGCAAGTTATTTAAGGACTTGCTGTCCTTCACTTCAAACAATAGAAGTGAGGCTACAAGATTATATCTTATCACAAAAGCTGACTCTTTTATAAGAGATTGGAATCCAAGGCTAACATTAGATGAAAACAATGAACCTACATTGAGGAGTTTGCTAAAGCAGACTAATCTCAGTAAAGTCATTCCAGAAACTAAGGTACTTGAGAGACTTAATAGGGAGATTGGGTACTATAAGAAAGGAATGGATAGACCAGCTCTATGGGTAAACAATGATGAGAATTATCAGAAGTTGAAACAAAGAGCTATAGCCTTTAATCAGAACTCAGAATATAGGGATGATTATGTGGCTAACATAATTAAGATTCAAGACAGTGAATCTCCAAGAGTATTCATTGGAGTAAAGGTTGAGAAAAGGAATAGACTCAACTCTATTAATGCAGATAAGATGGAATACAATGAAAACCTTAATAACAGATTAAGGGGTATTCTTGAATCTCATGGAATAGGGATAGGTGCTTTAACTGACCTTGAAAAGAGAATGGGTATTCATGGTGTAACTGACTTTGATGTTGCAAGGAATGCAGCAAATAGTCTTGTTGAAATGATTAGGCTTGCTAATGGTATTCAAGGTGAAAGAGCACTTCCAGAGGAATTTGCACACTTTGCCATTGAAGCTATGGGAGATAATCCACTTATCACAAGACTCATCAATAACATATCTTCCAATGGACTGGCAAGAGAGATTATAGGTGAGGACTATGATACTTATGATACTTTATATCATAGTGATGAGACTAAATTGGCAAAAGAAGCTGCGGGTAAACTGCTTGCAAAACATCTTCTTCAAGGTGAGAATATTCCATCTGCTCCTTATAAGAATCTTCTGCAAAGAGTGATTCAAGCAGTTAAAGGGTTCTTTAAGAATATTAGTGCAAGTCCTATACAAAGAGCCATGAAAGAGGCTGATAAGAACTTTGGTTCTTTAGCCCAGCAGATACTTAATGGCAGTATGGATGAGGCTATTGATGTTAGTAATATAGCATCAAGTGGGGTATTCTACAATACTTCAGAAAGAGTGGCAAGAGACAAGAAGTTACTTCAAGGAATCATTGAAAATGAGTTGAAGAGATTGAAGATTTATGAAAAGAGAAATCCTAATAGCCAATTCAGTGCTAACCAAAGATTACTCATTGATAGATTGGATATTGAATTAGCTGATAACAATGAGATTGAGGGTATTTATACTTTTGTAGAGAATGCTCTTGAGGAATTGACTAAGGTAAGTGACAGGCTCACAATGCTACAAAATACACCTGCTACTAATGTTAATGAGAGAGCCAGAGTGCTAAGAGATGTTAGAAATTACTTGTATAGCTACAAGCATATTACTGATGACATTAGAAAGGCTCTTATTGATGAAGAGAAGTATGCAGACAATAGATATGGTCAAAGGGTAAGGGTTGTATTAGACAACACAACTACATTACTTGGAGACTTGTTTGTTAGATACAATGAAGTATCAATGCCTCTCTTTGTTGATTTCATTAAGCCTTTTGTAGGGGAGAGTATAACTGTTCCTTTTGGCAAGTTCAAGGGCAAGACTATGAGTGCTGAGGACTTAGTTAAGATAGCTGACAAGGACATATCTTTCTTTGACAGATGGCTTGACTCTATGGCAGACTCTTCAGATTATATGCTGAAAGTTATGGACCAAGCTGTCAAGAAGAGTAAAGAAAATGCAAGATTGGAAACTATCAATGTTATGAAGGAGCTTCAAGCTGCTACAATTAGGTTAGAGCAAGTTGGAGTTAAGAGCACTGATTGGATGTTTGAGAGAGACAGTAAAGGCAATCTTACAGGTAATTATATCTCTGAGATTAATCAAGGTCTATTCAAAGAGAAAGTCAGGGAAATGTTCAAGTCTCTTAATGAGAAGTATGGTAAGAATCCTGTAGGAGATAATGCAGAGAAGTACAGAAAGGAGAGACAAGCTTGGTTTGATGCTAATATGGAGGTAGTCAATGGAAAGAAGCAACCTAAAGTATCAATCTATGGCAATAAGGCTTATCAGAACTTGAATCCTGCCCAGAAAGAATACTACAACAAGATTATGGAGATAAAAGCTAAGCTGGATTCATACCTTCCTGACAAGTACACTACCTTAACTAATGCAGTTAAAATCAGAAAGGACTTACTTGAAAGAGTAAAGGCATCTGATGGTGTAAAGTCAGGTAGTTTACAGCTTTGGGAAGCAGTCAAAGACCAATTCATTAGAAGGACAGATGACACTGAGTTTGGAGATAGGGCTACAGTAAAGGACTTTGAAGGTAAAGAGGTGCAAGTACTTCCTATCTACTATACCAAGATGAAAGAAGGTGAAAGCCCTAATGACCTATCTACTGATATAGTATCTACTCTCACAGCTTATGCAGCTATGGCTAATGACTTCAATGAAATGAATAAAGTAATTGATGTTCTTGAGCTTGGCAGAGATATGCTGAAAGAAAGGGAGATTATACAGACAAGAGGTGGTAAACCACTGGTTGAAAAGTTCAAGTCTACAGGTAGGAGAGTAGAATCTACTCTCACTAAGTCTGGTGATGAAACAAGGTTCATGCAAAGGCTAAATGACTTCTTTGAGATGCAGGTCTACGGCAGATATATGGCTGATGAAGGTACATTTGGTAATACAAAGATTGACAAAGGAAAGGTTGCAAACTTTGTAAATAGGATGACCTCACTCAATACATTAGCTGTCAATGTGCTATCAGGTATTTCCAATGTGACTACTGGTGGAGTTATGATGAGAATTGAGTCTTTCTCTGGAGAGTTCTTCAATGAATCTAATACTCTAAGAGCTGATAGAAACTATGGTCAAGCACTACCTGAGTTCCTTGCAGAGATTGGTAATAGAGTTAAGACAAGCAAGCTTGCTTTGTGGGATGAATTATTCAATGTAATGCAGGAATATGAGACTGATGTCAAGGAAGTAAACTTTGATAGAAAGACTTGGTTTAGTAGAATGTTTGGTACTTCTGCTTTATTCCTTATGAATAATGCTGGTGAACATTGGATGCAGAATAGAACTTCATTGGCACTTGCAGATGCCTATAAGATGAAGGCTCCTGATGGAAAGATTACATCCTTATGGGATGCTATGGAAGTGGTTCCTATTGATAAGAATAACAAGAAGTTAGGTGCTAAATTGCAGTTAAAGCAAGGCTATACTAAAGAAGATGGGTCTGCATTTACAAGAGATGATATTATAGCATTCAGTAGGAAATCTGCTGCTATAAATCAGAGAATGCACGGTATTTATAATAAGGCTGATAGAAGTGCAGTACAAAGGTTAGCTGTAGGTAGAATGGGTGTTATGTTTAGAAAGTGGATTAAGCCATCTTTGAATAGAAGATTTAAGTCTGCCACATATAACTATGACTTGCAAGCATGGACAGAAGGTTACTATAATACCACAGGTAGGTTCTTGATGCAGCTTGCTAAGGAATTGAAAGAAGGTCAGTTTGCATTAGCTGCAAATTGGAACCAACTTTCCAAGACTGAGAAAGCAAACATCAAAAGAGCTGCAACTGAAGTAGGACACTTCTTAGCAGTAGCACTTGTACTTGGTCTTATGGATTGGTCAGATGACAAGGATAGACCTTGGTTGGCTAAGATGGCAGAATATCAGGCAAGAAGATTATACACTGAATTAGGTTCATTGATTCCTAGACCTCAGATGGTTGGAGAAGGATTGAAGATTATAAAGTCTCCTGCTGCTAGCATTAATACTCTTGAGAATACTCTTGATTTAATTGGACTTATGAATCCATTTAATTATGAGGTATTTGCTGGTGAAGATGCTTTGATACAATCAGGCAGATATAAAGGAGAGTCTAAGACAACAAGACTATTCTTTGAGTCTCCACTTATTCCAATGAACAAGACTATTTATAGAGGTTTACATCCTGAGGAAGGTATTCCATTCTTTAAGCAATAATAACAGGTAGGGAGAGTGAGTAGATTAAATTCTACTCCTCTCCCTATTTTTTTTTTATATAAAATGAAAGGGTCAAAAATACCCCTATACTAATTACAGCATAGGGCTATTCTTGACCCCTTTATAAAAAATTTCAGCCTACTGATTAAAAGGCTATACACTTGATAGCTTGGTCTCTCTCCTCTTGAGAAATTGAATCAAACTTCTCTGCTGTCCAACCTTTCTTCAATAAATTCTCTTGCATAGAATTACTTAAAGTATTGAATGATGTAGTAGTTGAAGTAGCACCTCTCAATTCACTGATAGTAGGAACTTTGAATGTACTATCTGCATACTTACCTTCATTAATTCTTCTATAGTAATCTATCAGGGAAGGTCTAAAGTTATTCCAGTTAGTAACCTTAGCAAAGAGTTCTTTGAAGAAATCAAGTATTCTCTTACCTAAGCCCCTATTCTGTCTTGTCATTACATACTCTCTGAATCCTTCTGCCATATCTTCCTCAAGAGAGAGATTATCTTTCTCACCATATAACTTTCTTGCTTCATCATATAATGCCTGTCTCTCATTATTGTCAAGAAGGAGATTAAATACAGCATGGAATGCTTCATGGTATGTAGTACCCTCAGCAGCTATGTCAGATAATGTAATTACACCTTTGTCAAACTGACCCCAAGCTAAAGCACCTTGTCTGCCTACTTTAATAAGACCTTTTACTATTTGTACTTTATCATTCTCACTCAATTGAGGCAGTACTCTACTTAACCAATTAAGTTCCTTTTCCTGATTCCATACTGTAGTCTCTGTGTCATCTACTCTTCTTAAAGTAAATTCATCCTCAAACTCTTCATCATGGTCATTTATTGCCTGTTCCTTTTGAGCAGTATGGGCAGCACCTGTCTGTGTATTACCTTGATTAATAGTTGCAGGAGTTTCCACAGTAGCAATAGGAGTAGCACTTACAGTAGGTACTGCATCAGGGTCAAACAGTATAGTCTTTTCTGATGCTAATTCCTTAACTTTCTGTGGCTTAGCCTCAAGTCCCTTTCTAATTGCATCCTCAACTTGTGATTGGGTCATACCCCCCTGCACAGGATTATTCTTCAAGAATAGGAATGTCTTACCATTAGGGAATACTGCATAGAAGCTATTTGAAGCTACATGAGCAGCTTCCTTACCAAATCCCTTTGTAATATTAGGAACCTTAGTTACATGAACTTCAACCCCATCAATTACAGTTAGTGGTGTAACATATCCCTTGTGTAATTTACCATCCAACTCAAAGTAACCTACTCCCTCATCAGCATTATTCATACTGTGTTCAGGTGTTAAATCCTCAATAGGATTTTGTGTCTCTAATGAGGTTTCAAAAATAGGCAATACTGTCTGAGCCTGTGCTGGAGTGGCAGGAGTTTCTGTAGATTTATCTACCTTAACTGCACCTGCTAAAGGTACATTAACAGCAGGATTGTATGCAATAGGAATACCTTTTTCACTTTGTACTGCTGATACATTCTCCTTATCATAACTCAGTACAAATGGCATTACAGCTAACTTAGTAACTGGTACACCATACTGAGATTCAAAGAGGTTCTTGTATGCAGAAAGTTGTAAAGTATAATAATCCTTTGCACTCATCCTTTGAGTAGCAGATGGAGTAGTAAAGTAATTAACCTTATGACCATATCTGTCTGTAAAGTCATAGAAGCTGTATCTACTTGTCTTTACATCATAAATCCTAAAGTTACCATCCTTATCAACAGAAAGAATATCAACCTCACCTGCAACTCTTGTACCATCAGGATACTTTTGGAATAATACAATATTGTCAGCAAGGAACCTTTCCCCCATTTGCTCCATATTTGATTTAACTCTGTTGAGAGTAGTAATCAAATCTATAAAAGCATTCTCTGACATATTGGATGGCTTTACTATCTTAGATACATCTCTTATAGTAAAGTACTGTCTGATGATACTATCTACTGCTGAACCAGCATCAAGTGCTCTTTGTGAGTTAGTGCCAGACATCTTGTCTCTTACTATATTCACAATAGTATCTCTACTCTTGGCATCAGTCTTACCTCTGTAGGCAGTCAAGTCTACCTTAAACTTGTTCTCCAAGTATTTCAGGTAATTCTCATACTGAGTAGGATTATCTACAAACTTGCTAAGATTAAGTCTTGCTAATTCAAGAGCCTTTGTCTGCTTGTCAGATTCTACCCAATTAGAGCCTAATCTGCTATGTACTCTACTATACTGATGATATTCACCATCATCTTCAAGTACATAATAAAATTCTCCATCAGTCCTTGTCTTGTCTATTCTCTTTTGGTTCTCATATATTTCACTGATAACCTCCTTAGACTTGGCAACCCTATCCTCTCTTTCTTTCTTCCTGCCTGCAATAGCATCCTTTACATCCTGTGCTCCCTGACCACTAAGATATGTCTGCTTACTTCTATCAAGTACCTTACCATCAGGGGTAAGAACCTTGTTATCCACCATCATTGATGAGTTAATGGAATCCCCAAAGTTATCTTGTGCCCAAGCCAAGTCAAACAATATTCTATTACTGTCAGTAACTTCTACAGTCCTGCCTTGGTCATCTCTGATAGTGTTTGTCTTTAAGTCTGCATAGTATGGCTTATTTGAGAATACAGATACTATTCTTGTGCCTGCAATAGCACCCTCAGTACCTCCTACAGGAGTTTCTACTTTCCTCTTAGGTTGAGGGGCTACAGAAGCTGGACTTATAGCCTGATGCAGATTACCTTCATTATCAAAGTAATCAGTTGTAAACCAATTACTTCTCACTGAAGCCTCAGTAATATTTGAAGTAAGGATATTAGAGTTTATCAATCTATTATTGTATGCACCTTCATTTATTCTCCTTGTACTGACCTGCAAAGGAAGATTAAACTTAATAAGGTGTCCAAGTATTTCATTGTATATATCCTCAGGATTCTTAGGAGTACCTAATGCACTTGTATCTCCCAAATCCTCAAGAGCAGTTACATCAAAGTTTATACCTCCAATCTCTGCACTCTTGCTACTTGTAGAGAAATATACATCATACTTATCCTCCTTGATTTGCTCCTTTCCATTAATGATTACTTTCTCATAAGTACCATCTGGTTTTCTTACCTTCTTACTGATAACAATACCATCACCTGCCCTACTACTAAACCAAGTAACCATAATATCTTGCATATACAAGTCTTGTGCTAAATCTTGCATAGCAGCAGATACATCATCTTGTGATGTAGCAGTTGATAACTTAGTAATGGCATTCTTTATATCCTCTCCAACAGGAGTAGAACTTACATTGCTATCATTCAGATTGAACTCTTCATTATTAAAGTGTTTAACCCTCACAGCAGCAGGAGAATACTTACCAGCTCCATTAGGTATAAGTAGATATAATCTACCTTCCTTCTGGCTCATATCCACTGGCTTGATGATAAGACTATCATCAATCTTACCATTAGTAGTAAGAACACCATTCTTTATAATTCCAAAGATAGGCTTTCTATCAGTTGAAGATACATTAGGTATCTCAGATAAACTCCTTTCAGTATTACCATAAGGAATCCTACCTGCCATTACCTTAGATACCTTTGTAACAGGTGTGGCAATAAACTTACCAGTCTTATTCTGTCTATTAGCATACTCACCTCTTATCTTCTCTTCAAGACCCTTCAGACCTTCATATCTTGAAACACTATAATCAGATTCATCCAAACTACCTACTACTTGGTTGTTTCTCTTATCTACAATGAAGATTGTATTCTCATTATAGTCTGGGTCAATCATAAAGCCAAGCTCATCACCTGCTTTTAGGTTGCCCTCATTTACATATCTGAATGCTCCTTGGTCTCTTAGATAGCCATAAATGCCAGAGAAGTCTACATTCTTTTCTCTTTCACTTACTACAATATCAAATGGTCTAAAGTCCCCTTCCTTACTTGCCTCTATATGCAGTTCAGGTATAGCAGGTCTATAGAACTGATTGAGAGTATCTCTGCTTGGTCTTTGTGGAGTTTCTACCCTCTCATTGGCTTTCTTATTCTCCTCATTAACCATTTCAGCAGTTATATTACCTACAGGTAATTCTGTTGTAGGTAAATCCTCACTACTTGTTACAGTAGGAGTAGTAGATGTACCACTGTCTCCTGTAGTATCTCTTCTATCATCACCTCTCACAGTTCCTTCTCTTTTTTCTACAGGCTTCTTGTATTCAGGTGAAAATCTGTCCTTAAATCTATTGTCATTGTTTACCTGAGACATTGCATTCTGCAAAGCATATTGAGCCTCTTGGAATCTTGTTGCAGACAACTCAACATCACCCTCAGAATCTTCATCAAAGGCATTCTCATTATTAATATAAATTGAGTTAGGATTAGCTAACTGTTCAAGATTTTCAGAGTTATTGAACTGGTCTTGAAGGAGCTTCATAGCATCTTGCTTAACCTGTGGTTCTGCATCTGACTCATTAAGAACTCTTCTCACTTCATTATTGTATTGTGAAGTTTCTCTGTAGTTCTTAGCCATCTCACTACCTTCATCCTCAAGTTCTTTTAGAACTCTATCCCTATTCTCTATATCATCTTGGGTATCTATAATGCCTCTGAACTCCTGTAAATTCTGTGCAGTATTCAAAGATACTTTCAAGTCATCAGACTTCTTCTTAGCTTCTTGTTGCACAGCTTGCTCATCAGCTCTTGCATGGTCTTCTGCTTGCTTTTGAGGATTCTCAAGATACTCTTTCAGCTTTGCATTATATGTCTTTGAGGCATTACCTAACTTGACAATATCATTTAGCTTAGTTGTAATATCTTCTTTCTCATCTGCACTAAGTACAGTCTCATCTACCTCATTAATTTCCTTGACAAGACCATCTACAAACTTAGGATTAGTGGCTAATGTATGGGCTAATGTCTTATCATCCTGACTTCTTACAAGATTAAGAGTATTTATTGCACCTTGAATAGCTCTTACATTCTCATCTGCTTGTCTGTATCTGTCAGTTAAATCAGCATGAGTTTGACCTTCAAAATCTCTTATCTGCTCATTGAACCTAAGGAATGAATCTAAGTTGCCTAATACACTGTCTATTGCAGATTTTACTTCTCCAGACATGGCTGTTGCTCTCTCAGACCAGTTACCTATCTGAGACTTCATCCAAGTCAATTCTTCAAGCTGGTCATCTGATAATTGTTGTCCTGTCTTAATGTCAAGCCCATCCTTTATCTTCAGGTAATTATTGATAGTGTTGGTCATTTCATCATGGTTCTGCTTCAACTTCTCTATCATTTCCTGCTTGCCCTCTGGAGTAGCATACATAGGATTGCCATTCTTATCAACAAATGGACCTACTTTAGAACCATCCTCAAGAGTAGTTGTAGTGTTCTCTACAATAGAGGCAAGGTTCTCATCTGATGTATCAAATGCTGTATCAATTAAAGTAGTGAAGTCTTCCATCCTACCTGCATTATCAAACATAGCAATATCAGATACCAATTGAGCATGTTCTGCATTCTTGAAGTTGAACTCATCACCTTCCTCAGCAGCCCTATTCATATCATTCTGATATTTATTATGTCTGATAAGACCCTGATAGTAATTCTTAAACTCAGGAGAGTTTATTCTACTGTTCATGTAGTTAGCAATCTCATTCTCTCTTGCTATCTTCTCATTATAGTCTCTCCACTCATTTATGGCACCACCCTCAGTAGTAATAGGAGATTGTAGTGAACCTGACTCACTTCTAACTCCTCTAAACCTTGGCATACCTAATGCACCTGTCAAAGAACCAATAAAGAACTCTTCCCATGAGGAACCATTATTTACTGTCTCATTAATTCCCTCAGCAAATGATTTAGTCCAACTTAGAGTCTCCTGTGCAGCCTCTGGGTCAGTCTTTGACTTATAGAAGTTGTTTACATCAGTAGAGTAATAATTACCTGCTATTCTACTTGCAGCATCCTGTGCCATTTCCTCAGTACCTTCAGATAATGCACCCTTTGTTATTGCAGTAGCAGCACCTAATCTTGTAGTACCAGCAGTATATTCCCCTGCCTTACTTACTATATTAGTAGCCTTTCTTGCAGTCTTGAATCCATTAGCATATAACTTGCCAAACTGAATTATATTAGATGCAGTAAGGATAGGTATATTCATAAGCAAATCTGCATTACCCATCTTCAATCTATCCTCATTCAGTTTACCAAGTGCTGTATTGTAAGCTTCTCTTTCCCTTGCAATAGCATCTTGATATTTCACATAAGCTGGGTCTGCAAACTGATTGTCTCCTACACCACTTCTTACAAGCTCCTTTCCTGCATTAGCTTCATATTCAGCCTGTATTGCATCTAACCTTTCCCTTAGACTGTCATCAAGCTGTGCTTTATGAAGCTCAAACCAATCCTTACTATTGTTAAGTGCTTCAATTCTGCCCTCATTTACTGCTGAGATAGTAGCACCTACAGCAGTATTAACTATTGCTGGAGCCTTTGAAGACTTAGCAATAGCACCAATGAGTTGAGGTAGCTTAGTTACCTTCAATCCAGCAACAGTAACACCACCACTGTAGAAAGCACCTACTGTAAAACCTAAGTTCTTTATAAACTTATCTCCTAAGAAGTTAGCAGTGAAGATATTTTCATACCAAGGCTGCTCTTGTTCTGCCCTTGTATAATAGTTAGGTAATGCCTGCTCAGACCACTCATTAACAGACTGCATAGCTTTAAAGAAATCATTATCCCAAAGACCAGACCACCTACCTTCACCTATTGCAGTACCAGCTCCAAATATCAAACCTACAGTACCATCAAGGAAAGTAGTACCTGCAAGTATAGCACCTTTAGCAAGACCTGCTCCTATTTGTGCATACCAAGGCTGATTCTCTGCTCTTATATCTCCCAGTTCTTGGAACTGAGCTTCTGTTGCAGTAGGTTCATTAAACATACTCTCACCCCAAGGTGTAGCAGTTCCTTCTAATGAAGTTGCAACCATCTGCTCACCATGTGCCCTTGCATCATACAGTGAAGTAGGAGCAGTATTTGCTCCTACATTCATACTGAATGACTGAAACTCAGGACTAAGGTTAGTGTATGGCTCTTGATTTGCTTCTTGCAAATCTCTGAAAGTCATTGGACCACTCTTAGTAATATCTATATCCTTTACTTTAGTTTCTTTTGCCATATCTTAATATCCATAAGGATTAAACTCTTGTTCTTTTGTCTTATTCTGTACTCCTAATTGAGAATGGAATAAGTATGCTTGCTGTATAGCCTGTGCATATTGTTGCTGTGCATAAGTAATTTCATCTGGAGTAGCCTGATGTACATTTCCTCTTGCATCAGTATATTGTCCTGTATTAACTACTTGCTGCCATTGATTTGCAGCAACCATTGCCCTATCCCTATTCTGTTCATTAGTTGTATTGACACCAGCAGGCATCCTGAATCTTCTCACATTGCCCTCATCATCTTGTATCATTACAGTAGTACCATAAGGACTAAATCTTGTAGCAGTTACCTTGTACTTATCACTCTTCAAGTCTTCCATAGTGATTTCATCACCTGTATCCTTGAATTGCTTAGACTTGCTATCATAATCAACCTCTTTAAGGCTTAATCCCCTACCAGCAGTCATAATAGCATCCTTCATATCACCTTGCTGAGTACCTGCAATAGGATAGTCATACTCAGTAACTCTTGTAGCATCATATCTTGCAGTTCTTGCTGCTGGAGAGTTATCAGCATATTTACCCCATAATCTTCCAACATTTACTCTTTGATTAGAACCAAAACTATCAGAACTTACAGCACCTCTACCCCCTAATCTATCAATAAATCTCTTGAAGTCAGAATCAACAAATTGACCCTGAGTTACTGGAATACCTGTTGATGGAGATACTGTCCCTGGAATATATTTCTTACTGTTGTAAGCTTTCCATCCCTCTTGATTCATCTTCCACTGACCATTCTCCTTGTAGAAGTACTTAGAGTATTTCTTCATATCATCATTGTACTTCTTCTCTTCCTTGCTTAGTTCTCTACTACTATAGATGTTCAGAGGATTGATGGCTAAGTTATTAAGCCTTGCTTGTCTCTGTTCTTCTGCCTTTCTTGCAGCAGCTCTTTGCTCTGCCCTCTTCTGCATAGCTTCCTGTTCAGCCATTTTAGCTCTCCAATTATCAAGAGTCTGATATTGAGTTTCACCAACTGCACTCCATAGACCTTGCTTAGCATAGTCAATAGCCCTTGCAATAGTAGCTTGGTCTCCCCAGTTCCTAACTCCACTTGAATTAATGGCATCTTCAACAATCCTTGTAAGCTGAGGAGCAGCATTAGGATTATCCTGTATAGCCTGTAGTACTGCTTGAGAACTGAAGCCTTTCTGCATCATAGTTTCATAATATGAATTACCTAAGATGCTTCTCCATTTCCTTGGCTTTTCTTGCATTTCCTTAGCTAATGCAGATGCAGCACTTGCAGCTTGTGTAGTAATTAACTTACCTGAGTATGACTCATAAGCTAATTGAGGATTCCTTATATAGTCATCAAGACTTGTAGTTGAGGCTCTCCTGCTTAACATTAATGTTGGGTCTTGAAGAAGTGCTCTTTGTTGTTCTTCTGCTTGCTTCTGTCTTGCTGTATAGGCTTGTTCAATAGGAGTTATCTCCTTACTGTACCTTGCTCTCATATTGAGCATATCCCTTCTACTTGCAGCATTAAGTCCTTCTCTTGCTAACTGACCTGCTTGCTCCTCAAGGTCATTTGCATAGGTCTTGTACATCTTGTAAGCATAAGGGTCAGTCTGCTCATTAGCCATTTCTTCCCATACACTTGCCTTAGTAGCAAGCTCTCCATACTGGTTCTCCAACTCTTGATGAGCCTGAGTAGCCATCAAGGTTGGAGCCAGCATCTCTTGATAAGAGAATGGCTTGAATTGTGAATTTATTACTAAACTATAATTAGCCATATTACTTCTTCTTAATAGTTAAATAACCACCCTTAGCTTTCTTTTTCTTAGCTTTATTGGCAGCATCTCTTACTTCCTTCTTCTCTGCTTCACTAAGATTTTCATATCCATTCTTATATGTAAAATTACCCTTGTTATCAATAAAGTAGTATAGTGCAGGATTACTCATAATCATATTTCTACTATACTCTTCTCTACCAATATCTCCAAGAGAATTAAAGAAGTTAGTAAGATTGGCACTTATGCTTGCACCTCTTCTTGCATCAACAGCATCCCTTACTGCCATAGCTTGTGTAACACCACTTAGCCTTGAACTTCTTGCCTTCAATGCAGCTTCTTGATTTGCCATTGCAGCCTTGAGTCCCATCTCAGCATTAGCCATGTTAGTACCTCTATTAAAGGTTTCAACAGCTTGTCTTTGTGCTAAGTTATACTCTTCAGCCTGTCTTGCAAGGTCTCCTAATCTACCTTGAGCATTATAGTCTACTGCAAGTAAGGCTGCATTTCTTGAAGGACTTGTAGTGTTCATAATAGCCCTTCTTGTAGCACCTGCTTGTGCATTAAGCTTATTCAAATAGAAGTTTCTATCAAAAGGTCTATATTGTAAGTAGTTGCCTATTGGAGTATATCCTACTGGAGTATAATTACCTGCTTGATTGGCTGCCTCAAGTATTGTATCTGCACTTGTATAATCTGGTCTACTGAATAAATTCTGACCTAATCCTATTGCAGCACCTACTACAGGAGCATATCTTAACCAAGTTAATTTACTACTCTTATTAGTGTCTCCTTCCTCACCACTATCATCAGCACCTGCCATAGATTCATTCCATAAATCCTCTGCATTGATAGGTTCTAATAGGATTCCATAGTCTTGCCAATCCCCATAATCTACACCATCTAAGAAGTTAGGCATATCACCAAAACCATCAAATAATGTACCCATTCTACCACCATGAGCATATTGTACTCCTTCTTGACCTACTTGGCTTTGTTGCCTTACAGTCTCTTGGGCTTGCTGTAATCTGGACATAGAACTTAGAAGTCCCCTCTTGCTTATTGGGTCATTAGGTCTCTCCTTAGACTCCTCTCCCAGCTTCTCTGCTATTGCAGCAAATGAGTAGCCATCATAAGACTTTGGAAGATTGAAGCTCTCTAATAGACCACCATCAGCAAATATTCTATTACTGAATACATAATCATTGAAGATTACCTCTCCCTGCTCTACAAGATTAGGAGTTCCCTCTGCATCCATTCCCATAGGTACACCCTCCATTGGATTCTCCTCATGGGTTCCACCATTTCCAATTATTCTAAGACCATTATCCCATTCAGCACCATGAGTAAGTAAATCTCCTCCAAAGGCATGATGCCATTTTCTTGCATTAGCAGCAAAAGTAGCTCTCTTCCTTACAGCAGGGTCACTACTTCTCTTACCTCTTGCAATGCACTCTGAAGTAACTTTACCACCACAATACTTAGTGAACTTACCTCTATTCTCAGGCTTGATATGTATCTTGCCTCCTTTAGCAAAGGTATTCAATTCTGATGATTCAAATGAATTAGGTAGTGAAGTCAGCTTGCCTTTATTTGCAGCATTAAGAGCCTTAATACCTAAGTTCTCTTTGGCTAACTCATAGCCTATTGCTCCACTTCCATATTCTCCCCATATACCAAGAGGACCACCAAAAGCAGCAAAACTTGCCATAGCATTAAGGTCAGACTGAGTATCTGCTGCATCTGCTGCATTCTCATAAGAAGTCAATGCCCTATTCCTTGCAATATCCTGTTGCTTCTTTAATTCCTTATATTTGTTTTTAGCCTTATTGCTAAACCAACCATCTTTACCAATATCTGATTTGGAGAAATCTGCCCCAAAGTCTTGATTAGCCCACTGGTCCATAACTGAATCAGCACTACTGTTATCTACCATAACAGTATTTATAGCTTTATTACTTTCTTCAACTTCAGCAATTTTCTCTTCATTTAACTTGGAGCCAAACATTCTATTTGTAAGACCTCCAATAATGCCTGAACCAGCAGATATAATGCCTCCAAGTACAGGATTAACTGCACTTACTGCACTACCTATAGTGCCTCCAATATTACTAATTGCACTGCCTGCACCTGACTCAAGTCCTCCTCCAATAGCATCACCTGCAATATTACCTACTGCACTACCTATGCCACTTGCCAAACCTCCTTTTAGCATTCCAGCAACATTGCCTCCACTAAAAGTATTCTTTAGGTCAAATGCTCCTGTGCCACCCATAGCAGCCTTGAAATCACCACCCCGAGCATAGTAATGAGGGTTGTATGTAAATGGTCTGTTAGACTTTCTTATAACTTTTCTTTTAGCCATATCATACTAATTTGTTTGCAAAGATAAACAAAGTATTTGAATTATACAAGGATATTATCCAAAAAGTAAAGGGAAGATAAGTAATAAACTTACCTTCCCACTGTTATTACTCAAAGTAATGCACAATCATGTCATGCAATACAGTCTTATTTATATTCTCTTCCTCCATAGACAACTTAATATACAACCAAGGATTTCTCATTCTATCTCTACCTTTCTTAGTAGAGCCAACAGCATTAGCTCTTGGTATATTAGCTCTCCAAATCCTAAACTTTTTCTTTAGGTCAGAAGGTCTTCCTAAGATATTGTTTAGAGTAGAAGTTCCTTGTTGATACTCATTCCATACAGTCAGAGTATCAAATGTTGTGTTAAGCAAGTTACCATTCTTATCCCAGCTGTCTGACCTGAACTCAAGATTATTGAATATCTTGTCTACAGGCATATCTGGGTTAGCTATTATGGTAGTATAGAATGGCTGATATACTCCAAAGAACATATTATAGTCTCCTTCATTATGCAACCAAGGTCTATACAATGTACCTGTACCTTCAACATTAAGAGCAATTCCTCTGTCTTCAAGGTTAGTGAAGTAAGGCATCTTCTCATAACTATAGAATGAGCTGAACTGACCTAATGGCTCAGAGAATGCTAAACACTCATCCTTGCTAATAAAGAATACATCACCATTAACCTTGTCATAGTAGGTAACAAATCCATCAAAGTCTACTGGGTTCCATATATCTATACTATCAGAGGCTCTGTTAATCCAAGAGTGGAAACCTAATCTATCTGATAGATTATCCAACTGACCATTGAATAAGAATATTCCTTTTGTGATGTCATCTATAAAGTAAATACCATTAGATGTTTCACACATGGACCATTTATTAGTACATCCTATTCTATCAGAGATATATCTCTTACCATTAACTTTCCCACTGTTTGCAATCTCAATAGGGACTCCATCAGTAGAAGAAATCTGCATATTCTCATTGTACAGGATTTGGCTGATACCTCTATCTTGGAAAGCAAGTATATTGTTGTTAAACCTTCTTAGTGCCCTTACATTTCCCTTATCCCCATCAAGGTCAAGAGTAGATGCAAGGGTAATGTTAGTCCAAGTATCAATTAGCTCTCCAGCAGTCTTAGTCTTAGTCCAAGTAATTGAATTATGGAAGTTATCCAAGTTCAACTTGTTTGGATTAATTGTCCTGTAGTTGAAGAAGTTATTAGGTTGAGAATATACATCATTCATCAGGTTAAAGTTCTCAGGAGTAATTGAGAAATTACTTGTCTGTCCTCTGTTCCTATCATACCTACCATCAATATTTACCCTTGTTTCACACATGAATGATACAATATCAGTTACTGCATTCTGGTCTTCAAGAGTGAAAGGATAAGTCTTGATATGGTCATATCTTTGGAAATAGGTATCACCTTCTTCCCATCTGAGAGTAACACTGCTCTTAACTCCATTGTTAGTATCTACAAGAGAGATTGGGTCTCCACAAGGTAGCCATACATTATTCTCAAAGGCTTCTTCTGTCTGACCACCAAACCTATTCTGTACATTATCATTATATAGCTCTCCTAACCATAGCCATCCATGTTGAATACTTGATACAGCAGATATAGGACCTCTTGGAGCACCAGTAATAATAGTATCTTGTGATACACTCTTGGTACTTCCTGACTTATCCCAATACATGTGTTGTCCACTTGGAGCACCTGAGTTCTGTGCATTTACAAACCAAGTATCATCATAATCACCATCCTTGATGTTAGGCAATATCCTCTGAGCACCTGATGTAGTATAGTTTAGAGCTAATACAGCATGAGGGGTAGACTTATATTTGATTCTAACAGGGTCAGTACCTGTGATTTGGTCAGTGAATCTACTATCTACCTGCATATAGCTACTACTGAATAGTGTGTGTGCATTAGTCTCTGCACTTTGAACTCCAGTAGTCATAATAGGATAACCATCCTTCTTATCACCAATTCTTGAGATAGTGAGAAGCTTGTCTACATTGCCATAGTAGTTAATATCTGTAAGACCTGAGTTCTCCTGTGCAGGCAATCTAACAAGTGATACTTCATTAGAATCAAATACTGCAACTCCTGATATGCCAGTCCTTGTACCATTACCACTAACATAAGCATTCCATATATTACCTGAATCCAAGTAGACTGACTTATATGAATATCTCATATTAGACATCTTCTTCTTGTCAAGCATAGCTGACCTATATCCATCAGTAGCAAACTTAGTATTGTTAAGTGAGCCATTTCTATGCCAAGGATATACAACAAATCCAGTAGTATAATGGTGAGTATTACCTGTATCTTTCTTGTATGCAGTCAATTCATCAAACCAGAATGCTCCAGAGATTAGTCCTCTCCATCCAAAGTGAGAATCACCAAGATGTGACCCAAGTCCTTCATAGCTAAAATCATTCTCTACACCTATAGGCTCCTTGTAGAACCCAGCAGGTAGCTCTGAGCTATCATAGAAGTTATTAACAGGAGTAGAAGTTTGAATGTCAATATCTGAAGCAAATGCAGTTAAGGGAACCATACCCACTATTCTTAGCTTCAATCCTGATGTATCAATACTTCTCACTTCATTATCAAACTCAATGTCAGGTGAGTGGAAAGTTAATATTGATTGGTCAATATAGTAATTCTCTGCATTGTTAGACACCCAACTTGCAACATCTGAGTCAGTTGCAGTATCATTAACATAAGGACCAGAAGGAGGATTCCAAATACATTGGATTTCTGCATTCCTGTTATCATTACCTGGGATAGGTCTATTATGTCTAAACTCTGCCCAAGCTCCTTTATTGACTATATCAATATTGTATTGTGTCTCTCCTGAAGTAACTATAGTCCTGTTATTAGACATGATACCTGCCCTTGAATATGCAGATGGGTCTCCTAAGAATTGTCCTAATCCTACCCAGTCTCCACCCCAATCACCTTCACTATTCTGATTATAATGGAAAGCCTTATATTCATCAAATGGTGCATTAGGTCTTGTAAACCAAGATGACTGTGCAAATGGAGAATTACCAAATCTATCAGATATATTATACACAGTAGGGCAAAGAATGCCTTGACATACAACTTCTCTATCATTAATAGTAGGATATACTACAACAGGTCTTACTCTGACATAACCATTATCAAGTAATCTATTGATAATAGTACTATCATTCAGTGTAAACTCTGCTACTGGCAATCCAATACTATTTGACTCATAGAACTTAGTATCTATATGTACAGTATTTCTAACATCATTTATCCAAATAGGCTCAGACCATTTACCTGTATAATGTTGAGCTTGAATACCAAACCTATAATACTCAAGATATTTAAAGGTCTTAAACTGATATGAATTCATTTTTAATTGACTGTCATAAGGATAATATCCTGCAGGTTTTGGAGAATTTATGCTTTTCACATAAGTAGTAAATGTAATAGACTTTCCTTTAAAAAAGTTTCTTATAGTAGAATCCAAAAGTCTTCTCTTAATTTCAATGTCTCCCAAAAATAATGTATTATCCTTTTGAGTCATTGTACCAAATACAACTTCTTCTCCTCCAATATAAAGTAATTCTGTAGGGTCTATGTTATCTCCTGATACACCATTATCTGTATATGTAACATCAGTAGTATTTAAATATGCAGACATTTCTTTATTATTTTCTAGATAAACATTGACTCTATTTCCATATTCTACTACAATAGTTACATTAGTTCCAGTTCCCCAAGCTATATATTCACCATTACCAAAATTTAGTGCAGAATAGTCATTTGTGTTAAATACCCATGTTTTTCTATTTTGAGATGTAGATTGTGGAGTATATTGAATAATAGGTCTTACAGGTCCTACTCCTTTCTCAGACATTACTAAATCTTTCTCATTAACATTTATCCTAAAATTTTTATACTTATAAATAGTCTTTCTATCTGCTATTGCTAAGTCTGTCACTCTTCTAACATCAGGAGTAGCATTAATACTTGTCCTATGTATTGAATATACTCTAACATAGTCAAATCTCTTATCCACATTAGCTATCTCTATATCAAAACTATTACTTACTTTATCTTCAGGACTTGCTCCTCTATTATTATAAGAAACATAATAAAGTGGAGAAGTGTAGAATATGTTACTTTCCTGACCATATTTATCAAAGTATGTAAAAGCATACTGTATAACACCCGGAGCAAAACTACCATTAGCAACTATATTTCTATTTATAGTAACTTCTTCATTTAACTTTAATGTTCTAGTGAAATTAAATGAATCACTATTCCATTTGCTTATTACTGAGGAAGCAGCAGCTATGTTAATGACTCTAGGCTGATTTAAACCATCTGTCCAATATACTTTTCTAATATCAGAATTCTCATAGAAAGCTATTGTTTCTATAGGGTTTTTATAATTTAGTCCTAAATTACCTCTAAATAACCTCTTACCTGTAAGCACCCCATTGTTAAACCATAGCTTGTATATTCTATCATCTATCATAGAATCTACATCTATATTAAGCTTATAAGGACAGTCTACAATATTAATGTCACTTACTGAACTTACATTAGGAGTAATATCAGCACTACCATCCTCTGATGTAATATCTCCTATAAATAAATCACATGGACAAATATCAGGAGCCTCATCATCTTCAGCATTTATATCTGCTGTTCTATAATCATCATCACCAGCAGCAAATATAACCAATTCATCATTTACAAGAGATTGTCCAATTGGTATTCCTTTTATAGAATCTCCAACACCAGCTATACTTGATTTTTTATTACCTCTTTCATTTACCAAACTAAGCAGAGTACTTTCATCAGTTGGCATTACTCTGACATTCTTATTTTCATAAGCATATCCAGAGTTAAATGCAGAAGATGATAGGTCCCTCTGCATTCCCTTTGTCTTAAAAATAGCTTGTTTCTGCATAGTTATTGTAGTTTAATATATTCCTTATTACCAAGAGATGAAAATCCATTATTAAACTCACTTGTCCTTTGTATGAGTGTATTCCACATTCTTGATATACTCTCCATCTCAGACTGTGATGGAATAGTAAATTCACTCTGCAATTGACCAGCCAACCAAGCATATTGCTGCTGAGTATTCTGTAATACAGCAGGTGCAATCTTACCCATATCAAATAGAATAGTAAATGCTTCTCTCTTGATATATGCTTCAAGAGCCTTCAGGAATACAGGGTTATCAATAAGTAGTGGAAATCCATCCTTATCTACTGGAATTGCCTTATAGGACACTGATACATCTCCTGTCTTGAAGGATACATACAGTGCTTGTCCTTGTGTTTTGAAGGACAACTCTTGTGGTATCTTGTAGCCAGCACTTCTGTCATAGTGTTCTCTTGGCATGAAATTATCTGTCATGCTTCTAAGGCATACACCAGTTTTACACTCTTTAATCTGATTGATAGATATTAAATCACAAGGAAGCTTAGCTCTAAAGTCCTCTATATGAAGAACCTCTTCCTTATCTTGATATAACTTTGGCATACCAAATATACCAATAAAGTCAATGGTATATTGTACAGCCTGCTCAAGAGTTACATCTTGAAGAAGAGGATGTCTTAGTACTCTACTTAGAGCTTCTCTTATATTTATGTAGTTATATTCTTTTACCATAATTATATCTTGAAAGCATCTATCTTTCCTTCTTTTATTCTTTGTTTTAATCTCTTCTTCAGTTCTCTATTGACATTAAATTCATAGAAGACCTGATTATTATAGTCTGCTAACTGCTTATTATAGTAGACCTTAAAGATTTCTTTTTCCTCCACTTTAACCAGTGTTTTTTCCTTATAGGCTTCCTCATCTTCATACCATAATTTAAGAGTTTTATCCCAGTCTATAGGTAAGTTAGTCTTAACCTTTTCACCATCAAAACTAACTCTCACATCATATTTCCTTAGCTCTATTCTACCCATTCTATGTGGTAACTTAATATCATTACCATGAAGGAAACTATCAGCTAAGTAGTCATTGACTTTCCTTATAATACTATAGAACTCATGTTCTGTAAGACATCTTCCTATATTGAGCCAGCCATTCTTTCTTATCCACTTATAGGCATCATATACACCATAGGAACCTCTAACTTTATGAACTCTTGGCTCATTCACTTTTTTAATGGAGTTTAGGAAATCAACCAATCCTTTATCCTTCTCTTCTTGACAAGACTCCATAACTCACTATTTGGTTGCTACTTCTGACAACTCATCCTTTGCATTGTTGGATTCATCCTTAGGTCTATACTCAGCACCTAATAACTCCTTGACTACAAGTTCAATCATGGGGGGTATAAGAGCATCCTCAATAGGGAAAGTCTTATCTAATACATCACATACTGTATCACCATTCTCATCAGGACACTGCAATTCTGATGCAGCCTGTGGGTCTTCAAATATACCTGTCATTCTTGCCTTTTCAAGATACAAGTACTGTGGATTGAAAGACTTAAAGTACAGGTAATTATCTGGACCAATAGAAGCATAGATGATATTTTTCAGATACTTATTATATCCCACATATCTCATCCTTTCTCTACTTACATAGGTAATCTCTCCCTGATAGTAATCAACTGGATACACCATAGGATTGCCTATCTTCATTAGGAAAGGAATCTTTTCCTTGCTTCTTAGATAAGAACCACCTTCACAAGGCTCACCTGATATAGCAGGTACCTCAATTAAATCCAAGCATATAGTCTGATAGTTACTCTCAGGTATCTGCTTCTTTACATCTGAATATCTCTGTTTCAGTAAGAATGTCCTTAGCTTTCCAGCAAGAAAGATAACATGGTCTTCAGTGAAGAAAGCATCATCACTAACACTCTTAATCTCATCTAAAATCATGTACACTATTTCTCTGTATGTCATAGTTCTATTATTTATATTTCCAAATAAATTTATGGGCTGTCTTAGACTTTCCTCTACAACATCCAGCTATAGATTCTCTACTTACTCCAAGAGTTTTAGCTACTTCGTCTATATTATCCCAAGTTTTTATATACTCCCCCGTCAATGAATATTGCAGTATTTTATGACCAGAATTTTTCTTTGATTCTGATAACTTCTTCCTATGTTCGACACTTTTTGCTATGCCTTTTAATGAGGAAGACACTCTACTACCAAAGCCATTAGGCTTCTTTCTCCCTTTTAGGCTCTTTGAAATCTTTTGCAAAGCTTCTACTGATTGTATATATCCTCTACTGCCATCTCCACCTAATGTGGAATTATATCCATTCTTGTAGGTGTCATAGTATCCTATATAATAAGTTTCCCACTTATTCAAGTCTAAAGTTGCAGCTTCAATACCTGAATATTGATTCCTTAGCAGAACTTCATACATGAAATTCTCAGGACCATATTTCTTCCTTGCTCTATCTATTTTACTTCTACCGCCAGTATATCTACCCTTACCAAACCACATCCTTCTCCTATACACTTCATTAGTGGTTTGCCCAATATAAGATTTCCCTGATGGGGATATGTATCTATAAATAATTCCTTCAATCATACTATAACTAAAAATCCTTGTGCAAAGATAAGTAATTATTATCAGTTACACAAGGATTTTACTATTTTTATGTCAGAAGTATTAATGTAATAATTATACTGACTTGCCTGTACAAGAGATTGAAGTGTTTGCTATATACTCTGGATAAGGTATTAAGCAAGTAGAACCATATAGACAGTATAGGGCACTATCTAAAATTCTATACTCTTCTTCTGTTATAAAGGACTTACAATCACTCTCAAGTAAATCATATATGAATATCAGCACTAATAACTTATCTACCTCTGAATAACTCATATATCCTAACTTTGATAGGACATTGAAATATCTTGTAAGTGATTCATTAAGTACCTTGTCCATAGCATCCACAATTAGGGGTTATCACTGAGTCTTTAATTCCCATAAAGAATCTCTTCCAATACTTTATTGCCTCAGTATAATGACCTGTCTTTACAGCAAGTTGAAATGCCTTATATTGTAATATAAAGTTAATAAAATTCTTTGGAATGATACAAGTATCACTCAGCCCCTTTATATAACCAAAGGCTTGCTGATATAAAGGATAAAGGCTGGTTACTACTCCTACTGTTGTTATATTATCCATTCCACATGGGGTATTTGAAGCAGGAGTGCCCTTAGTCCTAACATACACAAAGAATAGGTTGTCTTTAAGAGATGGTAAGAGGTCTCCTGTTCCTAATTCCAGTTTGACTGATTTTGAATTTCCTCCAATAGTCTTTGTATATGCAACCTCACTACTCGGACCAGACTCAACAAAGGTATCTTGAGTGTCTATCTGTATAGTATCAAGATATACATTTGTGTAATATTCTAAGTCCTCGACAGATACATTTATAATCAGCTTTTGCCCATCAGGGGTTATTCTTAACTCATTAAATTGTACCATAATCAAATGTTTATATAAAAAGAAAGGGAGACTTAATAGCCTCCCTTATAAATTTGTTTAGCTTGCTGACACATCAAGAGTAGCTATAGTTAAACCTGTAGCAGTATTAATTGCAGAGATAATATCATTAGCAAGTTTGTTACTTGTTTGATTATCAGCTCCTACCTTTGGTACTACAAGAGTAATTGTCTTTTCAGACTTTTGTACACTCTCATTGCTACCTACATAAGCATAGTGGATGTCAATCACATTATACTTAACAGTTGGGTCTACAAGATAAGTAGTAGGAATATTGTTAGGGAATCCAATTCCTCTATAAACATCACCTCTTTCACCCATGCAGAAGTACTCAAGGTCTGCAATAGTCTTACCATTACCAATAGAACCACTTGTGCCCTCTGTTAGAGTAGCCCAATGTCTTTCATCACCATTTACTGTAACAGGTACTGATTGTACTGTGAAGTAAACAGGAGTCTGTGCCATAACTCCAAGTCTCCAAGGTTGCTCTACCTCAGTAATTCTGATACTATCAATATCAGTTACAAGGGTATCTGTTGCATAGTATGGGTTAGTAGTATCACTCTTACCATTATCCTTAGTAGTAGGAGTTACAACCATGTAACCATTAGAGTCAAATCCTCCCTTGCTCTTAGTAGCCTTACTATGTACTTCAATCTTAATCAGAGGTACTACCTCTCTACTGAAGTTCTTAGCAATTGATAATGCAAGAACCTTATAGAACTCATCTGCATCCATACCAGCATAGACATGAACCATACCATACTTGAAGTACTGGTCTTCATCTGACATACCTACATATTGTCTGAATGCAATTCTCAGGATATAATCCTGTCCAGCTACAGGAGCACCACCATTAACATTGGTGTCAAGAGTCACAGTAACTGACTTCAATTCATGTGCCATAGCATCAACATCAGTAGCCTTAGCATAAAGGATATTCTTGATGTCAATTAGGTCACTTCTCATCAAGTTGTCAGCACCCTTATATTCAAAGTACAGATGATTCTTTGCAGTATCATTCTTTACTGCAATAGAGCCAGCAGCATCTGATGCAAGTACATGAGAAGTCTTCAGTGCTTTTGCTACATAAAGCTGTCTTACTTGATTTGTACTAAATGTTGCCATTTTAATTTAATATTAAATTATACAATAGTTTTATTCTTTTCCTGTATTTGGAACCCTACTTATGATGGCAAGTTTTACTGCTCTCTCAAGTATAGCTCTATGTATTACAGGGTTCAATTCACATTCTGTTTTTACACTTATGCCATTGATTGACAGATTATCTGTCAAATCAGTTAATATAATGGGAGCAGGTCTTGAAAGGTATCTAACAAGATAACTCTCCACATTATATTTTGATACTATCTCTACTACCTTACCACTCAAATCAAGCCTTAAAGCTCTTCTTTCATTAGTACTCCTGAAAGGATTCTTTCTTATTCTATGGTACTCATCCTGAGTAATTGGTATTACAGAGATGTCTTCACCACTCATACATCCTAATCCATCATCTTTCAAATTAACTGCTTCATAGGTTATGAACCATAAGTCATCAGGTAATTCAAAGAATACTGAGGATTTGGATAGTCCTGTATATCCTACTTTCTTATCAGTAGTTGTGTAAGTCTTTATTAGGTCACTCAAGTATCTTCTGATTTCCTCAGTCCTCTCAAATGAGTCTCTAAATGGATTCTTACCATTATACATACCTATCACTATCTCTTCTTGAGCATTAGTGAGAAATACAGATTTCTCATACTCATCGAGGGTAATGAGTAGTCTATGTTCCTCCCCATAAGGAGGATTATCACTGTAACTATTTAGTAAGGTGTCAAACTCATTAGAAAATTCTTCAGTTGTCATTACTCAGTTCTTTGACCTAATTCTACACTACTATTCAAGTCTCCTATATAAGCAGACTTTGCAAGCTCTACTGCTCTTTGAAGAATTTCTGGATGAAGAATAGGGTCTAATTCACATTCACTAATAGAAGTCTCCCCATCAATACTTACATTAGAATAAGTTTCATCTAAATTAGTAAGTATTATAGGTCTAGGTCTTTTGATATATCTAATTTTATATTCAGATAATTCTCCACCAACTACTATTAATTCTGCTATACCACTATTACTATATTGCAATAATCTCCATCCTTGATTCTTTAATGGACATTTATAAGGTTTGGACATTAATCTATTGTACTCATCAAAACTAATAGGTACTATAGACAAATATCTAGATGTAGAACCTGATGTTAATTTAGCTGTCTCATTAACTATAAATAAGATGTCAGTAGGTATAGTATATAACTTACTCCTATTATCCATCTTTATATATGAGGAGTCAGAAGATATTATAGTAGGCTCTGAAACTCTGACAAGTGATGAAAAGTCTATCTGCCTCTTGGGACTACCATCAAATCCTTCTTGATACTTATTACCTTTAGGATTAAAATAGTTCTTTAGTATTTCATTTTGTGCCTTAGTTAAGAAGACTGACTTTTCATACTCATCAAGACCCGGAGCCTGATTACTCATTATGTTATTATACAGAACATCAAACTCATTAGAAAATTCCTGTGTTGTCATATTCTTACTTTAGTTTAGCTTCTAAAGCAAACTTAACCTCCTGATGCTTAGGAGAGTTTAAGTATTTAGCTGCTACATTCAATGTAGGCTCCTCATTAGTCTCACATAATGGAGTATTATCCTTTCTCAAGTATAAGTAATTACCCCTGTTAGAAATCAGACCTGCCTCTATAGCTCTCTTAATAAGAACCTTTGTAGGAAGCATTGGGTCAGTAATAACCTTCAAGAATATCTTGCTATCAGCCTGTATCAAGCTATTAACCTTAGTCTGTAAGAACTCAAGTTTAGCAGTCTGTGATGTAGGTCTACCATCAATAGTCTCAACAATAACTCTTAATGTATCAATATCATCCTCAATCTTACCAAACTCCTTATAGCACATCATTGTAGTGCTCATATTATTCTTAGCAACCTTAGTCTCTTCACCCTCAGAAATGATAACAAACTGGTAAGTAGCCTTAGGAGTATCTTGCAATGCTTGCAATGAAGGAGCAATATAATCCTTGTTGGCTAATAGTATCTTATATCTGATATAATCCTCTGGGTCAGATAGATTGAAGTAGTTATCCTGCTTTGTCAATCTTACCTTATTGATACCATTCTCATTGGAATCATCCCAGAAGTTATCTACCTTCTTATAGATACTTAGTGCATTATATTCAAGACCCATTATTTCCTCAAGAAATGCCTTTTCCTTGTCTGTAAGGACATTAACAAACATACCTGAAGATAATCTTGGTACTACAAATGTTCTAACTGCACCTTCTGCCATACCTCCTGACAATACATGCTTAGGGTTATTACCCCACATACCTGTCAGCTTAGGCACATGTCTTACAATAATTCTCTCATTTCTCAGACAACTAACTAAGGCATCATCAGATACCTCTACTCTCTTTTGTGTCTTCTTAGGGCTTTTTACAGTAGCCTCTTCTTTTGGTACTTCCTGAAGTGGAGTCTCTGTATTGTCTATATCAAAGTCAGGTACAGTATAATCCACCTTCTCTTCCATTTTCTTTTCTGCCATATCTTCTCCTTAACTTTTTGAAATAAAATAAGGGGAGTAGGAGCTTATCCTACTCCCCTTTTATCATTAGCCCTGTAGAATTGCAGGGATTAGTGACATAGTTCTTGTTGGGTCAAGAACACAGATACCAAGAGTAGCCATTCTGTGAATTACAGCAGAATCCTCATCAAATGACATGTAAGGATTACCCTTTTGACCTGTGAATGGGTTTCTTAGACCCCATTGATAACCTCTGTACTCATTGTCACCCTTAATCTTACACTTAAAGATATTAGGTTGGTCCATAGTACCAATGTACATAATATCATATCTGTAAGAGAATGCAACACCTCCATTTGGATGGAGTATCTTGTTTCTTACTGGGTCATCATAGAATGGGTCTACATCAATCTTAACTCTAACACCATTAGGAGCCTTATACTCAACAAATTGGAAACCAGCACTCAATGAGTTTTGGTGCAACTTAGATTGAGTCTTTTGAATAACACCAATAGAGCTGTTGTCAAGAACAAATTGTGTCCAACCTGATACTGTCTTTAGTACTTCCTTGTGGAATTGGATAGCACCTCTTTCACCAGTCTTAATCAAGAAGTATCTGTCTCCAAAGTCTAACTTAGAAGCAGAAAGCTCATATAGAGCATCTTCAAGAAGCTTCAAGCTGAATGTGTTGTAATACATAGTATTAGCAACTTCCATCTGCTCAAACAGGCCAGCACCTGTCTTAATAACATTACCAGACTTACCAAAGTTCATGTACTCACCATTGGCATTTCTGTTGCTTCTACCAAATGCAAGTGCATTGTTCTTGTACTCAGAGAATTGCTGTTCTACTTCCCAATCTACATTGTGCATCCACAATGTAGCAACTGACTTAGTATATCTACCCTCAGTTTCCTTAACAATAGGAATACCTACAGCCAGCTTCTTGTTCAACATAGAACCTGGAACCTTGTGTTGGATTCTTACTACAGACCACTCATTTCTCATAGAAACAGGGCTTGTAAATCTTACATCACCAACCTTTCTTGAAAGTTCCTTCTCAACAAATGCAGCTTCAACTGAGAATCTTTCACCTGCAAGCAATCTTTCAGCAGGAACACCTACTGTGTTACCACCAGCAAGCTCTACCTTATATACTGCATTAGTACCCTCCATCCTTGGGTCTCCAAGTATTCTGAACTGATAGATTTCATTCAGATTACCTACAATGTATTCACCATCAGCAAACCAATCCTCAGGGAATACCAAATAGAAGGGAGCAGTACCTACTCCAATCATACCATTATCAGCTTCAACTACAGTACCATTCTCATCTCTTGCCTCTACAAGAGGAATGTTTCTCCTTGAAGAACCAATAACATCCCAGTAGTATTCATTATCATCCTCAAACTCTCTTGTTGGGAATTGATTTAGGAATGTGTCAAGTGTCTTTCCTCTGTAATAAGCCAACAGTTGCACCATTAGGTTTGTAGCCTTCTGTGGAGCTAACTGAAAGATAGAACCAAGGTGGTTTTCCTTAGTAAGACCCTTCCAGTGTTGGAAGCCTACCATTTGAAACTTACCTAATTTTCCAGCCATAAATAATTTAATTTATCAGTTATTTTACTCTATACTATAGGCTTAGACATCAAGATTCCACCCTTTTCCTATGAAAGATTCAGGGTCCTCATCAACTCCACTGACAAACTTTAGATTACCATCTGAGGTTCTTGCTGTGTTGTTGAGAGTATGTTCCAGCTCTCTAAGACCTTTCTTTACTTCTTTCTTTACTTTACCTTTCACCAAACCATCAAGGTTCTTAAAGCCATCAGTTAGTGTGAAAAGTAACCCAATGTTCTTTAGGAAGTCTGTTCTGTTCTCCATCTCATACTTTTGGATGGCAGTAAAGTACTCTCCTGTCTCTGGGTCTTTATACACAGGCTTAGCTATGTTATCATAAATCTTCTGTCTTGTTGATTTATCTATTGATAAATCCCCAAACACATCCTTGTCATTAAGGATTGATGATTTAAGCTTTTCAGCCTGTTCCTTTCTTTCTTTCTCTTCCTGTTCTGCTTCTGACTTAGCCTCATTGACAAGCTCATCATACTTATCTTTGAAGAAGTCAATATTACTTTTCAAAGCCTCTTTTGCATCATCAATATCAGTACCAGCATTGAAAGACTTTTGCACTTCTCTTGCAGCTCTTTCCTTACTATAACCTCTATTGATAAAGTCTTGATAAATCAGGTCTTTTCTAAGTTTTTCTCCCTTATCACCTTCATCAGAGATATTCTCCTCCTTAATAGAATCAAGGAAGTTTATAGTATTCTCATACTTTCTAATCTCTGTAGGTTCAACTCCAGCATTCAAGGCTTCATCAATTCTTTTCTGTCTTTCATCAAGACCTGCCTTTATCTGTTGGTCAATTAAATCTCTAAAGTCTTCAGGGTCTTTAACCTTAGATAAGCCCTCATCATCAAGGTCTGGGAAGATACCTTCCTCTTTCAAGGCTTTGGCAATGGAAGAGTAGAAGTTTTTGGGAGAAGTGCCATCCCCTTTAGGAGTGGTATCTTCCTTTTCCTCTGTATTTTCTTTTCCACTACCTACGCTCTCTGGTGTATCAGTAAATAAGTTATCTACATCAACAACCTCAGTAGTTTCTTCTTTATCCTTATCTGGCTCCTCCTCTTTCTTAGGAGGCTCCCCATTTGCAGGTGGGGTATCCTGTGTATCCTCATCTTCTACAAACAGATTCTCAATTTCCTCTGCTCCTAAGATGTTATCTAAGCTAAGTTCTTCTTCCATACTCTTCTACCTTTTTGTTCTTAAAACAGTGCAAAGGTAAGTAAAGTTTTGCATATCTACAACATGGTAAATAAATTGCTTTTACTTATATAAGTAAAATACTTGCAATATGGACAAAAAGAAAGGGTAAGATTACCTCTTACCCTTATCTCATTAGTATTCTCTAAGATATTCTACTACCTTGTTTTCAGCTTTGCAATCTGCATCCTTAAACCAGAATACAATAGCAGATTCAACTATCTTCTGTTCTATACCATCACCAAACCAGTTCTTAAACAGTTCTGCATAGTCATGGTACTGAGAGTTGATTGCAACATATACATCTATGTAGGTTATAAGGTAAGCATCTACCTCATCATTATCTTCTTGAGGAGTATATCCTATATATCTCCATATAGAGTTCTTTATGTGCTCAGCTTCATGGATAATGCTACTTCCCCTCTTAGAATTGATAGCCACAAGAGATGCTCCATATTGATTTATGGTTATAGCTTTGGCTTCCTGCTCCATTTCTTCTTTGGGCAAGAATCTTTCTAATTCCTCCCACTTGTCAAATATGACTACAGTGAGTTTATAATTAAATATAGGTATTATCATCTTCTTTTGGGTTATCATATCACTTTCCTTTCATTTTCTTTATAAATTCATCAAGAGTTTTCCTATCCCATGATAATTCCTTGAAACCTATCTCATGCTTACCTCTTGGTAATTTTCCTTCTCTAACATAGTTATCAAAAGTTGCTCTACTGACATTCAAATATTCACAAGCTGCATACTTGCTTAATCTCTTCTCCTTATCAGTAAACCTCTTCAAACTATCTACTATTTCTATAGCTTCTCCCTCAGATATATTTGAATTGCCTGCATCAATATCATCTACTATCTTTAATAGTAGGCTTCTTATGACTCTTAATATATAAATACAATATTACAAACAGGAATAATCCTGTTATAGTTCCATGAATCATCAACAGCTCTAAGTCCTCAATTGGAATACCTACATAGTAATCAATTATGTTTATTATATCAGTTACCAAGATATAATGTAAGAACATCTTGTGATATAAACAAAACCTAAATACTGTTGCAGATAAATACATAAATATCCAAGGCAATATAGACATTCCTGCCAGATTGCTCAATACAGGAATGTCTATATAAAAGTAGGATAAAGCTGTGTTTAGTACATATACTAATGATATTAACATAGGTATGTATTTAAGCATTAGTATAAGTAACTTGTACATACTCTTATTTAAGTTTTCCTCCACAGCCATACCTTGTTCTCTTGATACCAGCCTTTGGTGACATTGGCTTTGGTCTTCTCTTTCCTCTTGCCATAATTTTACACTTTTAGTTATTTACCTTTCTTACCTTTACCTTTTCCTTTACAACCACATTTCTTTGCCATAACTATAGAATTTTAATGGTTATTTTTTCACCTTTATCATGCTTGTCTTTAAGGAGCTTGTATAGCTCTTTGAAAGTTTCTCTACTGTTTATTACTTGACCCTTAACTTTATTGACACCTACTAACAGGCATCCTGCTGAGTCTTTGTCAGTATTACCAGCGTGAATAAGTATGCCTTCAAATCCCTTTACATTAAGTAGTCTTGGCACTTTACCATTACATACTTGCTTGTAAAAACTATTAGTACAGTACTTAGGAGAAATAACATCTAATGTAATCTCATAAGTACCCTTTGGAATAGCTGTAATTGAAGGTTTCTTCAATTCTCTAATCTTGGCTATGCTCATAGAGTCATCTAACCCTCTATCAGCATCTTCAAGTACATTGCAAAACCACTTCCCATCAATAGTAAGATTACTTATGGTGTAGCTCTGCTTCTTCCATTTTCTGTCTACTATTAACTCCATGCTCATTAAAAAGGTTTAAGTTTCTCTTTCTTAATTGGCAGGTAAGGTCAGTACATATGGAACTCATAAGGTTAAACATCTGTTTCCTAAGCTCCTCCACTTCCTGCTCTAACTCTGCATTTCTTTTTAGTACCTCTTCCAACCTCTCTCTATTATCAGTAGAGAGCTTCTCATAAAAATCTAATGATTCTTTCATGTTATTTATGAGGTTACTATCAACTTCACTATCATACTTCTTTCTTGCAAAGAACCATGATGTCCAGCCACTGACTATTGTGGTAATAAGCCCTATACCTCCAGTGATTAGTATTCCTAAGTCAATCATAATTATTCTACAATTTCAATGAATCTTTGTTGTTTGTTCTCAGTATAAGGGTTCTTCTCCACAACATTCACTTCTACTACTTTATGCTTCTTTTGAAATAGCCTGAGTAACCAACATTTCTTTGGGGGATTTATAGTCTCTTTCTTATAATCCACCATTATATACTTCTCACTGACAAACTTAGGGTCTGTAGTGATTGTACTTGGATATTTAAGCCCAAGCCTCATTTGATACCACTTATCTCCTACAAGTGTATCTATGTCTAATGTAGGTTCTCTGAACAGAGTATCTCTAAATACTATTGTATCTTTCTTTGTAGCCTCAGATAAAAGGTATTGCATCTGCTTCAAATCCTTATCCTTTATCTTTAACTCCTTCCTGACATCATTCATCTTTTGCAAGATAGAGTCATTGTAGTAGTTAAGTTGCTCTACAGTGAACTTGAATACTCTATTCTCTTCTTTTAGGGAGGAGTTCTCAGCTATGAATGCCTTCTCATTAGATATTGATATAGACAATTCTTCCTTCAAACTTTGATTCTTATTGTATAAAACATAAGAACCTATAGCAAGTGATACTAATAAAGCAGATACTATAATTCTTATATATTTTGTTACCATAGTATATATCTTTAATAGGATACAAATATATGAAAAATAAATCACCTATGCAATAGCATAAGTGATTTACTAATATATAAACATTTTAATTATAATATTCTTTAACAGATGATAAAACCCCAAGAATATCTGTTAGATATTCAGTAGTTAAGTTTATAAACTTCATAGGTTTTCCAACTCTATAACTTTCTATAATAATATAGATGCTGTCAGAAGTAGAAGCTATTGAAGAATATCCACCTACTATCTCTTCATTAGAAGTTAAAAGTTTTACTTTAAACCAGTTATGGCAATCAGGAGAAACTCTTAATAGCTGAGAATGTCTTTCATACCCATCAGGATTATAGATATTACAAAATAACCAAAATGGTTGAATTTCTTTGTTAGCTCCGGGTATTGTAAATCCTTCTATCTTTGCAAACCCTGCATTAACAATAGAATCTTCTATTGTATTTGTAATTCTAGTTTCATAGTCAGCTTCCCAATTATCAATAGAAAATGATTCTCTATCATCTATAGGAGTTACTTGGAAAAATATATGTCTATAAACTTTTTCAGCATTCCAAGCAGCCTCTGTTCCACCTCTACCATTTATACATATTTGATTTGGTTTAGCTTCTGCTATTGTAAGTTCATCCATCATTACTCCAAGAGGAGTATGTGGACTTGTTTCCCAAGTTTCCCCATAGTCTTTTGAATATACTATAAATGCAACAGATTCAATTATATCCACAGTATTAGCAAAGGATGTGTCTTTTAATGTAGGATAACCACTACTATCAACAATCCAATTATCTTCTTCATCTTTGCTGGCTCTATATTTCTTAATAAATTCTCTTTTTTGAAAACATATAACACCATTAGAAAGTTGAACCCCTGGGTTTGGAGATGAAGAGATACTATGAGAGTAAGCATATCTTTGTGCTTCTGGATGAGAAGCAAAGTATTCTTTTTCTTCTTCTCTTAAAGAGTTGTATTTCTCAGTCATATCACTACTTTTGACAGATGGTACTGATTTTTTAAGTTCCCATGTCATTCCATAATCATTAGATACATATAAAAATGTTCCATCTAAAGAGTAGAGCTTGTTATTTATTCTGTCATAGGTTAGATATCTATGACCATCAGTCCACTTACTTGTCCATGTTTTTCCTTTATCAGAAGAATATCTATTAAATGTATTTTGATAAGCATCTCCTTTCCCACACATTCCCCCAATCATTATTGTTCCATTTGGAGCAGTTACCATAATAGGCTCTGCAAATGAATCATATTCACCAGTATTATCACCAAATTCATTTACAGATATTGGAATATTATATGTTTCCTCACTTGTATAAAATGACGGAGTATAAGATATAATTTCAAAATTAATATCTTCATCTGTATTATTTGCATTTGCAAATGTTATCAGTAATGGTCTAGAAGATTTCAGTGTAAAAGTTGTTTGGTTTGTATCTGCATTATAGGAAGTTTCAGGAGCAGATAATATAGATACATTATATCTATATAAACAGTGTCTTAAACTAACACCATCACTTTTATTTTCAGTAATACCAATTACTTCATATATATTCATAGTTTTAATATTATTACTTAAAACTAGTTTACCGGGAAGCATTGGTACTAAAGTACAAGCTCTTCTATTATCAGAACCAATTTTAGTATGATTTAAATTTCCTCCAATTTCTGGTTGATAACCATATCCTGTACCTATTGTTAAATTTCCGGGGTTTTCTCCCATATTAGAAAAGAGTATCTTATTTGAATCATACTTTGGTGGGTAAGGACTATTAATAATCTTAATGATTTTAGAAATATCAGTGTCAGGCTCTATATTATTATAGAACTGAACAACTGCTATATCATATTCTTTAAAATTATGATAAAATATATCAGTAGGACCTACAATTTTCTGATAAGTTAAAACACCCTCAATGATATTAAATAATTTAACCTGATATGATAATTGTGTGTAATTTTCTATTGTAACAAATTTAGGTTTATCAATAATATAAGACAAACTTCTAGTATTATATATAAAATTACCACTATTATCTACATACCCTTTGTTAGCATTACTTTCTCTTACTAAAATAGTGTAACTACCAACAGTAAACATATCTTTTAAAGACCCTTTATAAGAATCTAAATTAGTGTTTACTTCTGTAATTTTTTGAGACTGTTCCTTTAAGTTATCATTTAATACTTGTTCAGGTACAGTGATTTCTATTACAGGCTCTAATGTAGACCAATCTTTATCAGCATTAATAAATGCTAGAGATATATAATTCACAGCCTGTGCTGTATATTCTATACCATTATGGGCTTCTAGAGAAGCTACATATTCTAAACCATTTGCTAAATCAATACCTTTATGATATTTTACAAGAACTTTATATTTAGTATCATCAAAGGTTATTTTATATTTAGTATAAGGAGATATTCTAAGCAAACATGCTTTTCTATCATCTAATCCATTTTCACTAGTTCCATGCCATAATAACCCATCATTAGAATAATATCCATAGATTAAATAATCTTTTAATTCTATAGTTTTATTAAAGTTAGACCAAGCAATATTAGTAAATATTGAACCAGCAACAATCATATCTGTCCCATTCCAAGAATATATAACACCATTATATGTATATAATTGTCCTATAGTTGGTTCTATGATTTTTGCTGTAAAATCAGTAGGAGAATTAAATGATGTAACCTTGTACACTTTTTTTACATAAGATTGGTAATAGTATTCTCCCACTCTAGATATATTTATATATCCTGATGATACAGCAGAAGAAGTAAAATCTACTAGAGTTATAGGTTCTATTTTGTTTACATAGCTTTGATTTGCAAAAGAATCCCAATTTCCAATAGTTCCCCAATCTGATACTGAATCACCAGTAAAGGTATATGTCTCCCACCCATCTTTTGTTAGAAACTTACCTTGAAATCCTAGTACTCTATCCTTTGAAGGTACCTTAGCAATAGCTTGTTCCAATGTAAGTACTTCAGCTATATGGTCACTATTATAATTAGTAGAGATATTAACTACACCTCTTCTATTTATAATATTATCAAGTCTTTCATTTTCCTCATCATAAACAGCCTTAACAGAAGTAACAGGATATACATCACTACTTTGAGTACCTCCCACTAACTCATTCTCTAATAATTTCTTAATTTTTCCAGCCATAATATTATGATTGTGTTACTGTTATTTGTATTGTTGATTTATCACTAAGAGTAGCTGTACCTCCAATAACAGCTCCTTCAGCATTAGTAGTTAATTCAATAGCTGTTACTGATTTACCATTTGCACCAGCAGGTCCTGTAGCACCTTTATCCCCTTTGTCCCCTTTTGGTCCTTGTACTCCAGATGCTGCATCTACCCAACCATCTGGACCAAAAAACCTAAGTTTAAATGTACCATCCTCTAATGGAAGTAACCACCCAACTTCCTTTGAACTGGGTGCTACTTCTGATATAACTATCTTACTTATAATCATAATTATTTAGTGTTAATTGTAGGTTTCTTGTTAAGTGACTTTCTCTTCAGAATTACATCATCTTCATGCTTCTTCTTATCAAGGCTTAATTTCTCTCTATCAAGTTTGAGTCTTTCATCAAATTCTCTTATCTGCTCCATTAGCTTATCCTTAGTTTCTTGTGAGTATTCAGGTTCTATTATACCATCATCTTCACTATTCTTGCTATAAGCTTGCATCTGTGCAATAATAATCTTTGTCTCATTATCTCTTTGGTTAAGAGCATCCTCCTGTTGCATCTTAGCCTGTTCCATCTGAGCCTTCTGTTCTATCTCCTGTTGCTGTACTTGCAACTGCTGTTGCTGTGCTTGAGCCTGTCTTTCTTGGATACTTCTTTCATCCTTTTCAACAAGTCTCTGCTTCTCAGCAAGTGAAGATGAACTGAATAACTTCATAATAGTTGAGAATGATAGAGTCTGGTTCTGCAATGCTGCCTGAGCTAAAGTATCAAGTTTTGAGTTTAATTCTTGAATGCCATTACTATTGTCTACTACAAGACCATAATCAGCTTCTGCAAATTCATCACCATCTATCTCCATAACTCTCATTGAATTATCTGATAAGATGTATTGGAATTTCTTGCTTCTGCCTCTCAATGCTATCTTAGCTGTTTCAAGCAAGCACTCTAATGCTCTCTTCTTGACATCCTCATGTACTACAAATAGCCACTCTGTAATGTGAGAAGACTGCATCATACTTCTCTCTACTCCACCTACTGTTTCTCTATTACTTACCTGACCTTCTCTTTGCTTAGTAATACCAGCAACTTCTGCCATTTCCATCTTGATAAATTCAAGAAGATTAATGTATTGCTGTATCTGATTGCCATCAGAAGCTGTAATTACACCAGTAGAAGCATTGTTTAATGCACCTGCAAGTTTACCTGTAGCTGCACCTACATTACCTTCATTGAAGCTATCTTCTACTGCAAGACCCATAGTCTTTGCATAGTATAACCATTTCTCTACATTCCATCCCTTAGGTTTCTTGGCAAAATCTAATCTCACCAATGAACCCCAGTTTCTTGCTATCAGCTTATTTAATCTATCATGTATTGCATCATACAAATAGTTATATGGCTTCATCATATCCACCAAGCTGAATGGTCTGTTGTCATTAAGGTTATAAATAGAGCCTACAATTCCAAAGTGACATCTTGAAGGATTACTTAATCTGTTATATTGAGCTACTCTTGGTCTCATATTGACATAAATGTCTGTACCAATCTTAGTTCCTTCCCATGCTTCATTGATGTAGAATATCTGCTCTTCTTCTCCAGCATCCTTATCTATTACATAAGTCTCTGGGTAGAAGTTAAATACTTCTTCACCTGTTTGAGGGTCATAACTTCTTACCTTCTTAATCTTTCTTCTTGACTTCCAATATACTCTAAGTACTCTCAAGTTTCCTGCAACATCATAAGGAAGAAGTGAGTTATTAACTCCATCATATCCTCCTAATGGGTCCCAAAAGAATCCTTCTGTACTTATTTCATCTCCTATCATGTGGTTATTGACAAAGCCATATCTCTCATCAATGTTGTCCATAGAGTCTGTAGCAGCTTGACCTACATGGTCAGGCATCTTCTCTATGTACTCCATATCTTTCTTTGTCAATACATCATAATAGATATCAATGACCTTGCCTGGACTCCAATAATCTTCAAGGATTATCATGTCTGCATCCTCAATCTTATTGCTATATCCTGACTTAAAGATTCTTACTTTGAGTGGGTTCATCCTTTCAATAGTAGGTTCACCTCCTACAATATCACATTGATAAATCTCTTCACCAACTGCCATTGCATCCATGAACCCTTGATTGAACATTAGGGGAATATTCAACTCCTTTACATAGTGGTTAAGGAGAGCATTAGCCCTGATTTCCCTCATGTCCTGCCACTCATAGGTATAGTAGTCATTTATCTTCTCAAGCTCTTGATTAGCCTCTTCTTCTGACTGAGAAGTGTTAGATACCCACTCTTGCAACTTCTGTAGTAATTCTTGCTTCTTGTTATTCTCTATCTCTGTAATAGCATTAGGGTTAGTAACTACTACCTTAAAGTCAAAGACTCTTTTACTTTCCTCACCTCTAAGCACATTCAACTTACTATTCATAATAGGATAGTGTTGAATCCTGTCAGGTATAAAACCTGCCTGTAGCTTTTCAGGATTCAGTATCATTTCAAGGTCACTCATGTGGAGTTTACCATTGAGCAAGTCATAGTTAATTTTCTTATGTATTACAGATTTTCTAACTAAGCTATAATTGAAGAAGGTCTTACTGTCTGCCCAATCCAAGTGCTTCTTCCTCCAAGCTTTATTTTTCTTACTGAAGGGAAGTTGCTGTGGAGGCAAATTTATCATTTCATATCCCATTATACTTCAATTTAATTACTGTGCAAAGGTAAGTAAAATCCTTGACCTATGCAAGTATATAAGTAATTTATTAACCATCAGTCTCCATTTTTACTAAATTTACTGCTTAAACCTAAAGTCATAGTTTCTCTTAAAGAATGGGTCATTACCATCATAGCTATTATTAGCCCTTTCTTGCTTTTCCTTACTAACATCACCTTGGTATCTTATCATCCTATCTTCTCTTAGAAGCATTAGCATACCCATAGCAGATATTCTATCAAAGTTACCCTCAGAGTTGTAATTAATAAGTTCTTTTAGCAGTGCTCTATTTCTTACAGTAAATAGTCTTGGAACCATCACTTCTTTCTCTTCCCCATCAATAGTCTGCATGATAGGAACTGGAGCTAATAGCCAGCTTCTCAATCTACTTCTTGCATAAGCATTAATAGCAGGAGAGGCATTAGTACCTTTTGACTTGTTACCATAGCCATCCTTCATCATCTGCTTTTCCTTTAAGAAATCAAGGACATCTGTAAGAAGATAGAGACTATTTCTTGTCGAGAAGTGAGAGAATAGACCTTTTTTATTATACTCATAGTTTAGCCTACCATTGTAGAATAGGCAGAGCTTTCTACAAATCTCATAGTAGTCATCAGCAAAAGATGGTCTTCCAGTGTACTCAGCTACTATCCTATCTGTCCATAAATCCAATACAAATATAGAACCTAAAGACATGGTATTTGACTCATCATCATCATAAGGGTCAGCACCTAATATATACCTATCATTATATGGCTTGCCTGTATTCCTATCAATTTCAGGCATTTGGTATATCTCAATAGCTCCCTCAATCTTGTTATCCTTATGTGGAAAGTCCCTAATAGGTGTAGCAGAGGTAGGTTTATACTCTACTTGACCATCTTTATTGAATACCAAATCACCTATATATACATCATCATATTCTGTAGGATTAGCATCCAATTGACCTATTCTTTCAGTCAAGTCAGCTACAGGGAACATGTTTACACCTGTCTTAACAATAGCCTCAGCAGGAGTAATAGGAACCTCAGCAATAGTCTTAATAATAGTGTTAGGGTCAGTAGAATTATACTTTACCCTATACCTGTTCATTAGGATTTCAATCAGAGCCTTAATAACATCAGATACACCATCCTCATTATAACATCCCTTTCTATTTACATAGCCGGGAAAGAAGAATACAAAGTAAGGTTTACCTTGATTGTACTTATCAAATACATTAGGCAAAGCATACATATTATAACCTTTGGGGTTATACATGATTTCCTGAGCACCAGCAAAGTCTGATTCATTATCACCAGCAGTACCTAACATATAGATTTGCCCAAAGACAATATCACCTTCCTGTACTGAAGGTAAAAGCACATTATACAAATCTACAAGTCTTGGAAATGTACCAAACTCCTCAATAAGAATCTTGGCAGCTCTCTTACCTCTCAACTTAGACTCATCATCCTTAGATGATACTCCAAGTACTGTATTCTGAGTGCCTCTTTCAATGTCCAATTCTACATCCTTATATCCCATTATCCAAGTCATTTCCTGTAAAGAGTTCTTTAATCTCTTTCTTGGGAACTGGGTATTGGTTGCACAGAAGTTAGCCATATCTACAAACTTATTAAGAACACCATCCTTAGTAAGGTACTCTTTCTGATAGGCAGTTACTATACCCTTTACCTTCTCATGTGCTTCCTCATTCTCACCTACTACAAAGATATGGTTAAGTATGGATGCAAGACTATATGATTTACCTTTACCTCTGGAAGCAAGCTCAGCCATGTGCTGACCTCCCTCAAAGTTATTGTATAAGCCACCATTTGATGCTTGGTCTAAGCAATGGAACCTCCAATAGATGCCTTCCCAACATTCAGGTAGTGCCTCTACTCTATCAGCTCTCTTGGACTTTCTCTTCTTGCCATTCTTATCCTTATACTCTCTAATCTTAGAGAGCATCATAGGAGAATAGTTAAGGAACCAATACATATATCCTGTGACCCATTCTCCATCACTTTCCCTTACATAACCATCCCAGATTCTTCTTCTTTCCTCTCTTACCCACTTACCATATTCACTATTAGGATTGGCATTAGGTCTAAGGTTAGTAAATGTACCATACTTCTCATAATGTATAGCAGATGGTCTGAAGTAATCCATATCCTCTAATATATGAGGATTAGCCAAGTCTACAATGATTCTACCCCTATCATCTCTTGGTCTATCCTTAGCATATTCTCTTGTAGGACTTATCAATCTCTTGACAAACTCTACATTATTTATAATATCAAATAACTGGTCCTGAACTTCCTGAGGAAGGCTATTAACCAATTCCTCAGTTAGCTCAGTTTGAAACCTATTCATCTTAGGAAATGTATTTCCACCTATATCCATGTGATTTTCCTCCATTTTTACAAGCATGACTAATTCCAGAAGCATTGACTCCTAAAGTTTTACTTACTTCTGTAATAGAGTACCATTCTTTTATAACTTCCCCATTGATTGATAATTGTACAACTCTTCTCCTATGTGTTAAAGATTTCTTTTCTTTCACCCAGTCTTTATTTTGAGCAATAGATAGCTTCCTTTTATGCTCCTCAGATAGTAATCTTCCTTTTGCAGACTCAGACATTCTTTGTTTAGTAATATCTGATAAAGTAGGCTGATTTCCTCCACTCTTTAGATTATATCCATTTGGTGTTAGAGTGTTGTATTTACTTATAAATTCTATTTCAAGTTTATTAAGCAAATCATTAGTGGAAACATTCCTATCTTCACTATATGAGATAGTTACCATCATATTTTCCCATCCGTATTTTAGTATGGCATGGTATATTCCCTGCTGTTCTGAGCATAGTAAATTCTTATATTTATTAAGTCTTTCTTTCAAATTCAGGCTTCTTCCTATATAGGATTTACCAGACGGAGAGGTAATCATGTAAATTCCACATTTATTCATTGGTATTTTCTGAAACTCCATTATATTCTCCCTTTATAACTGCTTCATAAAAATCAGAGCCTATCCAATTGAATATTAGTGTACTCAACATGATATTCATCTCTCTTAACATATTCTCTTCCTGACCATCAGGAACCTTAGCAGTATGTTGCACTGTTATTACTCTATAAGATTTACCTCTCTTGGTAAACCAGAGAGTGTACTTATAAATCTTATAAACCTTGAATGAGGAATGAGGCATAATTTCCTTCTGCAACACCATGTGTCCTACATTCCCAATTCCTCTCTCACTTCTCCTTGTCTCAATATGTTTATTAAGACCCTCTATAATATCTTCTGCTTTCATAGTTACAATGCTAAGTCATCCTCAAATATAGTCTTTTCTCCCTGTCCTCTCATCTTACCTGAACTTCTCATTTCAGAATTAAGTGCTTTCTCAGCCTCATCCAAATCTCTAATGAGAGGTGTAATCTGTTTTACAATGGCTGTAATCTCCTTGAACTCCTTAACTTCAAGACTGTCAAAGTCCAACTCCCTCAGTTTTGCTCTGAACTTATTAACCATAAACCTCGTGTCTTCAAGGAGTAATGCAGAGATTGGCTTAAATGATTTATAAAATTCCATTGCTTCTGTTACTATCCTGTCTGGTTCCCATTTAGGAGGTAATCCCTCTCCCTCTTTAATAGCTTCCATTCTCTCCTTGTCATCTACAAGGTATTGATAGTCACTTCTTGGGTCAGTCATAAAATAGATGAAAGCAATTTCTGCTAAGGCTTTGTCCTTATTTACTGTTTTATCTCTTGTCCATATTTGTTTGAAGGGCTTTAATGTTAAAAGCTCTGGTTCTATCACAACCTTATAACCTTCATATTTAAGTAATTTCATCATAACCTCTTACTATTTATATCTCCAAATATAACCACCTGCACTTGGTCTAACACCTCTTGCACATCTTGCAATGTGCGTAGCTTTTATTCCAGTTTCTTTAGAAGCCAGTCCACAAGTCTTGAATATTTTAATAAGATTATTATCCTTATCAAACATAGCTACCTCTTTCCCTCCATGATGAGTGGCATTATTCCTCATATTCTGCTTTGCTATCTCTGACTTTGGCACACCTTTTAAGGATTTACTTATCTTCCTCTTATGTTCTTCACTTCTGGAACCTATTATACCAAATCCCCCAGGAGCTATATTGTAACTAATACCAAGATTAACATAATAGCTTATTAAGATAGATTCTATCCTATTCACTTCGTCTTTAGTTAAATTGGAAGATAATACAACATGGTGAAAATTATCCCAACCATATTTTACTATTGCATTATAAAAATAATGGCATCCTCTATAAGATATTCCTTTCCCTTTCCACCTATTTTTAGGTGATGAAGACTGACCTATGTAAACTTTGCCATTTAATTTATTTATATGTGCATAGATGCTATACATAAAGTCTGGTAAAAAAAAAGAGTGTATTAGGATTGGTTTTCCTGATACACTCTTTTGAGTTATACAATTAGTTTCTTCTTCTCTGGTTGAATAATAGGTGAAGGAGTTGGGTCAGGAACTTCCTCATACTCTTCAATAATGAAGTCAATATCCCTATCCTGTAGCAATAGACACTGCTTTCCATCCATCTCAACAACATCAAAATTGTAAGTAGTAACAGGATTGTCAGTTACAATTCCATCTTTAAGAGTGCCTGCCTGATGTTTTCTTACTGCAAACCTTGTAGGGTTTACACACACTATATCACCTACCTTTATATCTCTTACTGAACTACCTACTGCAAGTACAGTTTGATATTCTTTTAATCCACCCTGCTGCTTAGTAGTATCAATTAGACCACCTCTTGTAGTTACATCATGTTCATACTTATCCATTGTAGTGATAAGTGCAGTGAACATTGGCTTTATTTTCTTAACCTTCAACATACTCAATAACTTTTATACCATATTCTACAGCACAAGAGTGCTCAATCTTACAACCTCTATACTTATCCCAGTCCTTAGCAAAATATGCAGCATCTGCCACAGATAATAGCTCAATTGATTTACCCAAGAACCATAGAGGTCTTGCATCTACTGGTGCATCTTTGAAGAAGCTATCAATTACTTCCACATCATCATTGAGTACTGCCTTAGCCTCTTCCACAGCTTTGGCTCTTTCAGCTTCTATTTCTTCATTTGTCTTGCCCTTCATGGGCTGACTAATAAACAATTTCTTCATTTCTTCTCCCTTATCTGTTTAATAAACTTGAGTCTCTTTTTCATACCTAACATCCTATCATAAGTGCAAGTCAGTTTACCCAGTGATGGAATGTTGAAATTTGTTCTTAACTTAGCAAAATCCTCTTCATTAAGATTCTCCTTTAATGGCAAGGACTGTATGGATTGGTTAATAAATAACCAAAATGCCTTATATGTTTTATCTACCACTTCTTTAGGTAAATTCAACTCTTCAGAAACCTTACCAATTATATCAGGATAATTCATTTCAATTCAAAAAGTAACAATAGTTGGAAAGTGCCAGTCTCTTCATCAATGTTGGGAATAAACCTTGGATTAATCTTACCATCAATGATAATTTTATTCTTCCTTAGCTTGCCCATAATTACCTGAAAGTGTGGGAGAGTGATATTACACTCTTCCCTTACTTTCTTCTTTGTATCTTCACTCATTGTAACCTTATCAAGTATCTCATTATCCTTGATAACTTTACTGAGTTCATATCTTTGCTTGACAAAGGATGTAATTACATCAATCTCTCTATCAGTTAGCTTATGAAAAGGCTCCAAGAATTTGAACCAATACCTGAAGAAGCTTCCACTTAAAGAACATGGTACTCTAACTATGTTATTAGGCTTCTTCATCTTGTAACTTACTCTTCAGTTTTAATATCTGGTGTTTCCTCTTCCTTATTATCTTCCTCAACTTCTTCAGGAACTGTCATAAGCTCCTCAATCTCAGCAATACACTTCTCAAGGAAGTCTTGCTTAAACATATGTCCATTCTCTACTACCTTAAACAAGTAGTCAAGTCTCTTGAACATGTTACCCATATTAGCAGCTTGCAGCTTCATATATAACTGCTTAGCCTGCTCACTAAGCTGATGAGCTATGTTCTCTAACTGCTCATAAGACATCTTTTCAGGTCTCTCTGTTTCCTTTGTTGTTGGTTGCATCTCTACAACCTTTCCCTTCTGCTCTTCCATTTTAATTTGTATCTGCTCTTCCATTTTAATTTGTAATTAAGTTGTTAATACTCTTCAAGGAATTTATGTCCATATCTATTCTTGTATAGAGTCTCCCACTCTTCTATTGAACATTCTCCTATATCAGTGGAGCCACACTCATCACAGTAATCTGAATCCTCCATTCTCGGAATGTTCCTAATATTCAATGATAGACAATGCTTGCAGTATAATACTGGCACTTCATTGTAATCATTAGGCTGATTTTCTGTGTTTAAGTTGCTCATAAATCATCTTCTTTCTTTCATTAATAGTCCTACTGTGATGTCCCTTTCTCTTACAAGTATTAGCCTTGTTATTGAAAGGTCTCTTAGGGAAGATAATACCATCAAGAGATACATGACCTCTTCTGATTGCTCTCCTTACAGACTTGAACTTGCTTACTGCTTCATAAGTTCTTAGGTGAAGAATACCTTTTCCATAGAAATCTCCCACAATATCTACTTTATTCTTCTCCATATAATCCTTGAACTCCTCTTCACTCATCAAGGGTCTCTCTATTGTCTTCTGCTCTTCCATTTCCATAATGTTTTTATCTAAAGTAGATTAATACAAACTGACCATTTTCTTTAAGTAGAGAAACTATATCCTCTCTCTTAATTCCTTCCTCATTGGCTGACCTTACAATACCTCTGATTGTAGTATCAGTTAATGCAGTCATAACTTGATGAACCTCTGAACCATTGGTCTTTTTGGTCCTTGTCATCTTTGCCTTTTCTATCTCTTCCATATTATCTAAATTAGTTGCGGAGGTAGGAATTGAACCTACGGAGTCCAGCTTATGAGACTGGATTGAATACCAATTCTCCCCGCGATGTTATTCTCTTCTAAACCCAGCATTCATATCATAATGAATCCATCTATGACAGTTTGGGCATACAATTATGCACTTCTTCATTTCATTTAGTATGGCTTCTTTGCTTCTACTGCAAGCATTTCCATCACTAATTTCAAAGGACTTATCTTTCGGATTTACATGGTGAAACTGTAAAATTTCTGTATGTTCATTATATCCACATATAGCACACTTCTTGTCTGATTTATATCCTTCTAACCATAGTCTGAAGTCTCTATATCTCTTCCTTTGATATTCTATTCTTTGTTTCCTTGTAAGTGGCATATTTTGTACATTTGAGCAGATAGTGGGAATTGAACCCACACATTAACATTGGAAGTGTTACATACTAACCTTTATACTATACCTGCATTTGAGTAGATAATCAGATTTGAACTGACCCCTTGACATTGGCAATGTCATATGCTAACCACTAACACCATACCTACATTATGAGCCTCCTGAAGGATTTGAACCCTCTCTTCCTGTTTACAAGACAGGCTTGCTAAACCATTAACACTAAGGAGGCAAATGGTACCCCCACTGGGAGTTGAACCCAGACAACCATTGCTGATTGACAGATTTTAAGTCTGTTGTGTCTACCATTCCACCATGAGAGCATCTCTTGTCAATAAGGTCTTATATCACATAAGTGGAATAAGTAGTCATACTTATTGATATTCTGAATAAAGGTTTCACATTCAGATGTTATACCTTTATAAACAGTCTCTTGAGGAATCTTATCATAAAATGCAAGAGTAGCAGACTTAACTTCACTAATAAAGTCAAAAGCATTCAGTGCATCACTCGGAGTTCCCTTGATAGCATTAGGTTGCATTTTACCAAGTATTCCCATATATCCTTCTGCAAGACCATCCTGATAATCATCCAAAATGTCCTTAAATTCATCAAGATATACATGAATATTCTTCTTAGGTGCTGCCCAATGCAAGTTCTTACACTTAGTCTTCCAACCTTCAAGTTGATTTAAGAAGTTAATAAAGAACTGAGAACCAGATACTTCTGTACTTCTGCTTGATTCCATTGGAGTAAATAGGCTATCTTCTTCAAACATATTCTCTTATTTTGATGTTGCAAAGTTAAGCAAAATAATTGGAACTACCAAATATTTTCCTAATTATTTTTAGTACCCTCTAAGAGACTCGAACTCTTACACTACTATTACTTCATACTGGAGCCTAAATCCAGCGTGTCTACCAAATTCCACCAAGAGGGCATTATAAGTACTCCTGAAGAGAGTTGAACTCTTAATCTTTATTCCAAGCCCTGACTTTTGAGGTCAGTGTGTATCCCAATTCCACCACAGGAGTATATAGTGGGTACTCAAAGAATCGAACTTTGTTCTAAGGATTTTCAGTCCTCCGCAATGTAACCATACCTGCCCAGCACCCATAATGACTTATTTGTGTCTCTACCCACATCACCTTCCATAAGTCAAGGACAAAGATTTCTATTGAAGTGGGGCAGAAAGGAATTGAACCTTAAACAGCCTGAGGCAGTGGATTTACAGTCCACACTAATTCACCACATTAAAGCTACCCCATATAATATTTATTATTCACTCCAGCATCAAAGGAACTATATTCCAACTGGAATAGTTCCTGTAGGTGTCCAAGCATAAGTCTTAGCAGCTTGTCTAAAGTATGCCTTAGCACCTCTCTTAATTAATGAAATAACCTTTCTCATAACATTAAAATTTGGAGTTAATAATATGTTATGTTCCCCCATAAGGAGTCGAACCTTACTCTCAGGATTAAAAGTCCAGAGCATCCACCATCAATGCTTTGGGGGAATATTTGCCAAGGTTGAGGTTGTGCTCCCACAAGGACTTGAACCTTGAGTCCCCTGTTTAAGAGACAGGTGCTTTAACCAATTCAGCTATAGGAGCTTATTAAGACTTGGAGGTGGGACTTGAACCCACGAATCATCAGATTTGCAGTCTGTGCCATTAGCCACTCTGGTACTCCAAGATAGTACTGGCAGAGGGGATTGAACCCACATGCAACCTATTACCCTTTCTACTGTGTATAAGACAGAGGGGATATGCCAGTATATTGGGGTGTTAGATGGGATTTGAACCCATACCCTCCTGATTCACAGTCAGGACTTCTAACCAATTAAAATACTAACACAGTGCTGATGGAAAGACTCGAACTTTCAACTACTGCCTTATGAGAGCAGCCTTCTACCATTGAAGTACATCAACTAATACTCTTCTTGACCAATGTTGGGATGGTGAGAATTGAACTCACCTGTAACCAACTACTCTTTCAACTGCTTATCAGACAGAGGAGATACATCCCAATATAGCTGAGAAGGTAGGAATTGAACCCACAACTGCTGGTTTTGGAGACCAGTGTTCTACCAATTGAACTACTTCCCAATTTAGTTGCAGGTAGTGGATTTGCACCACTGGTCTCCCCATTATGAGTGGGGCAAGATTACTACTTCTCCAACCTGCTAAAACATCAAATCATTGATTACTTCTCCTTATTGCACTCAGAGAACTTTCAGAAATGATGGCATCAAGTATTGCAAGCTACTTGACTGAACTCCTTGCAAAAGTTCTTGCGGGGAAGGTAGGACTCGAACCTACTCTCTTCTGATTAACAGTCAGTAGCTTGTACCATATAAGCTCCATCCCCATTATGTTGCTCCTATTAGAATCGAACTAATGACCTTTTCCTTGTAAGGGAACTATTCTAAACCACTGAACTAAGGAGCATTGATAGGGTAGTTTCTTTAACCTCTAACTACCCAAAAGAGGGTCCAAGCAAAAGCTCAACATTATGAAAACATGAAAACATAGTGTGGAGAATGAGGGACTTGAACCCTGAACTCCTCCTTGCAAGGGAGGTGTGTTAGCCAATTACACCACAAACCCCATTAGTATAGTAGACAGGACTCGAACCTGCATCCTCTGCATCCCAAATGCAGTGCCCCACCAATTAGGCTACTACTATATATTGCGGAGAGCAGTGTACTTGAAACACATACCATTGCTGGTACAATCTGTTTAGCAGACAGTCCCTAAGACCTCTTAGGTTTACTCTCCATTTGCCTACCTACCTCTGTAGGATAGGACTTTAGTAGATTAAAAGTGGATTAGCAGGATGTGGGAGAATTGAACTCCAATCTCCTGATTGACAGTCAGGCACATTAACCACTATGCTACACACCCTAAGTTGTAGAGCTATTGGGAATTGAACCCAAATTTCTGCCTTGAGAGGGCAGTTACCTAACCATTAGTAGATAGCTCCATTTATTTGTATTGGGTATGGGACTTGAACCCATAATCTCCACATTGAAAGTGTGGTGACTTAACCACTTCATCTAACCCAACATTTAGTACCCTCTATAGGAATCGAACCTATATTCTAAGTTTAGAAGACTCATGTACTATCCATTGTACTAAGAGGGCATCTTCTCTATTACTTTGTTACCCCAATAAGACTCGAACTTATGTTACAGGAGCCAAAATCCCATGTAATAACCAACTATACTATGGGGCAATAAAAAAGGAATGTTACCTTAAAACAACTGGTTAAAGTAACATTCCTTATATGGAAATTTCCTAAAACCAATTTTCCTTAATTGCACTGCAAAGGTAAGCAAAATATTTGAATTGTGCAACTTTTCTCCAATTATTTTCAATTCAAGTATCATTTTCTTGTCTTGAAGGAGTAAAGTTAGGCTTGATTTTAGGTCTTATCTATATTCTTTCAAGTAATTCCTACTAACTTGTTAGCCCAAGATTCAGTATAAAAACTGTAGTAGTTCCATTTAATTCCTATCTTACTATATAGGTAATGTACTATGTTATGCAGTAATGATGGGATTCCTATTACTATCAAATATAGTGGACCTAATATATCAGATTGCTTACTATGACCACATTCATGTTGAATAGACTTTTGTGACGACATAGGATTCACAAAGAGATAATCTCCTAAAGACATGGCTGAAGGTAGAGTACTATTCACTATAATAGTATTGCCATCTGCCTTACCTTCTCTATATGCAACTTGGCACAATATACCCTCTATACATAAAGCAAGTATATTCTGTGGGAACTGCCATAACCATTTAATAGAATCCTTAATGTAATTACCTATCTTCTTCATTATTGTATATAGTAATATCCCTGAAGCTTTGTTATGGCTTCATAAGAGTTATTTCTAATCTCCTTTTAACTACTAACTTCATTAGACCAGTTCTTGATTATACCCCTAAAGCATGATTCCCTGTGCCTTTTCTCAGGTGGATGTGCTCATGCAATCTAATTTATATAGTAGCAATTTTAGTAGTATTGGGGACAACCTCCTCTCTATGTAAGTGTGAGAGTACTAACCCAACTTCTAACCCATTACTTTTTAACCTCATGGGTGAAAGGTTAATCCACCATTAACCTCTACTGGGATGCAAAGGTAGATAAAAGTTTTGATATATGCAAATATATAAATGAAAAATTTATAGGAAGAATAATTTTCTCTTTTTTTTTTCTGCCTTTCCCACCTTTCTAATTAGTATAGGGGTGATTTTGACCCCCCCCTATCTATTTTCTAATTTTTTTTTTCTAATTTTTTTTTTTTTTTTTTTTTTTTTTTTTTTCTGTGATATTTTTATGAGTGGTGGTTACACCAACCACACCCTCCCCATCACTTAGCCCAAGGGGGTCCTACCCCCGTAGCTAAAACAATTTTATTATTAACAATTTAACATTTATCATTATGGAAAAGAATTTAGTTTTCAATGACACTCTGACAGTAGAGCAGTTCAAGGCACAAATGAATATATCACACATTGATGTGAAGAAGAATCCTAAGACAGGCAAGCTCTTCTTCACCTATGGTGCAAAGACAGGTGCAGTTGCAGTCAAAGGCATTCCAGCTCATCCTATGCTCAGCAATGTCACTGGCTCTGATGGTTCTAACTTCTGGCTTCTGCATGAGGAAGGTCAGGGTGGAGCACCTGTATTGGCAAGCTTCTAAGGGATTGCAGGCTTTATGCCTGCTTTCCTTTTTATTTCCTCTAAGCATTAATAGGGTTTAATCCTTTGAACATTAATAGTATTTATGTGTAAAAGTTATATGAGTAAGCATTAGTATGCTCTTAGTATAACTCCAAGATATGTTACACATTATATTATATGTAATAGGATTTAACTATATTAATGTATAGAGTAAGCATTAGTATGCTCTTAGTATAACTCCAAGACATGTTACACATTATATTATATG